>Ga0364873_10007_pt1 | contig 139676 bp, 125 predicted proteins | sample ExccelAu500001D3_2_FD_206928 | JGI IMG/M metagenome (GOLD analysis project Ga0364873, IMG submission 206928) | Enriched cells from Trout Bog Lake Hypolimnion, Wisconsin, USA - BchlTB.Aug07.5000.01.D3 | ecosystem: Environmental > Aquatic > Freshwater > Lake > Hypolimnion/Profundal zone | place... | reverse complement strand
GGCTACACGTTGGTCAACGCCTCTTGGACCCCGCTCTATGTGGTGAATAGACATGTTTGGCCCGCAGAAAAGGTGTTTACGTGGGACCTCTCCCAATTTGGCCGCTTCTCCAATCTCTACAGGACGACGGAGTGGATGCGTGTCAACGACACATCCCGAATCTCGGGAGCGGAGGCGTGCTCGTGGGAAGGTCCCGAAGAGCTTGAGATTCAGAATCTCCGCCGGATGGTTCCCGCGATGGCAGAGCACCTCTGGAACCCAGCATCGATGAGCTATGAGAAATTCGCTCAGCGACTCCCGAACTCGGAGCGGTTGCTTGATCGACTAATCCAGCCGGTATTGATCCGCTCATCGGCTTTGGATGCCAAAGATCCGAACGGTTTCGATGTTCCGTGTTTTACAGAACCGCTTACGGTAACTCTGTGGTCAGGGCATCCGGGAACGATCCGATACACGATCAACGGGAAACCCCCGACAGCAAGCTCTCCGCAATACAGCGGCCCAATACGGTTGACGCAAACGACAACGGTCCGAACGGCCCTCTTCGGGACCGATGGAATTCGAAGGGGTTTTGAGAGTTCAATGGCGTTCTACTACGTCCCACCGCACTTGCCGAACCTGGCGACCGGCAAGAAGGTCACCGTCTCCGGTGGGACCCAGGGGCCTCAAAGCCCTGAGTTGGCGGTTGACGACAACTTGGATCTGTCATCCAGTTGGTGGGCGGCGCCGGCGCCACAGTGGCTTCAGGTCGATCTCGGCAAAGTCTACGGCGTCGACCGGATCGAGGTCTTTCCGTACTGGGACGGTTCGCGTTACTACCAGTACACGGTCGAAGTCAGCGCCGATGGGGAGTCTTGGACCCAAGTCGCCGATCGGTCGACCAATACGAAGCCATCCAGCATCCAGGGCGACGAAATCCGATTCAAAGCGACTACCGCCCGTTATGTAAAAGTCAACATGCTTCGCTGCAGCGCCAACGAGGCCGTCCACCTCGTCGATCTCCGTGTCTGGGAGGCGAAGTAGCTCCTCAGGTCTGCGCACTTCTGTGGTTCAAATCCCGCTTACAGACTGAATCCCTGAAGGGATTAATCAGGGAAGACGGTTTGCCTAACGCCGACTTCCCTGCACAACTGCTGGAGGGCTGAAATCGGAATGCCGGAAGAGATGTTCCCGCACTGCAGGTTCATGAACTCATAGCGCGCGCCGGTTTCGGCGTACTCGATTAGGTCGCAGGCCTTTTTTACAGAGCCGGAGACGCGGGCGACGGCGCCATGGAGCGCCCATACGATAAGGCGATGCTGCTCGGAGAGTTCCACCGTTGCTCGCATTAGGGCATCGGAGCCCGGCGTCAGAAACGGCGCGACACCGAGTCCGTCGTTGAGTTGGGCAATGATCTCGGGGTGCCATCGGAGGACGTGCTCGTTCATCCCCGCCGTGTCCGAGCAGTTAGCCATGTGGCTCAGGAACGTCAAGTGAAGAGGCTGAGCATGAATCACGGTGTGGATCGGTCCACTCCGAACGGCATGCCTGGCATGAAGGGCGAGGTGGGTGTTGAGTTCCGAAGTCGGCCTTTCAAAAAGGCGGCTCGGGCTGGCGTGAACGCCAAGCGTTTCGCCCCCCTCCAGCACGTTCACGAGGGCGACGTTGGCGCCGATGCTGTACTGAACTTCACGCAGTCGCCTTCCAGACCCGGTGACCGCAAGCCAAGCGCCGGAAAGCTCGGGAACTGCAACCGGCGAACGGGTCTCCCAGTACTCCGAAAACCTTGCGTCCGCCCAAGTATCCCATGCGTATAGGACGGAGATGTTCCCTGCCGCGCCCTCGGATGCTTCGATCGCAGACATCCGCGCTCCCGCCGAACCTATCGAACTGAGCACGTCATCCAAGGACTCAAATGCAAGCTCTTCTGAACTGAGACGAACCATATTTGTTACTCCCTTCAGGCTACCACGAGCAAACGAACGTCGTCAGCAGATTGCTCGAACGGCATGGCTTAGGGGTAGACCTCCAGGGCAAACAACGAGAAGCTGCCGGAAGATTTGGGTCTGAGAAGGCAGTCTAGCCGCACGAAACGGGCTTGGGTCGGTGGGATGGCGATTGACTCGACGCCACCTATTCCATCGACCGTCTGATATACCGTTTTCCAGGCGATTCCATCCTCGGAAGTCGAGAGCTTATATTGGCTGGCTTGGCTATCGGGAACCCATTTCAATACGATTCTGGAGACGGTTTCAACCCGTTCGAGATCGACCGACGCCCATTGCGGTTTCTTGGCGCTCGCAATCCATCGAGTAGGAGCGCGACCGTCGAAGAGCGTATTCACTCCAAAGTCCCCGACTGGACTCTCCGACGCGGTTCCGTGCTTTCCGAACGCCAAATCGCCTGGTTCGTGAGTGACCTTCGGTGGCACAATCCGGACGTCTGGACCGTCGCCCAGGCTTTTTGCGTCGGCTATGAACCCGTCGTAGGGTCGTGCTTCCTTGGGATGCCCCGCCCACAGAATCTCACCGAGGGTCGGCATCGCCGGCTTCACAAGCTCATGGACATCTTCGAATCCGAACGGGAAGGCAGCTTTGTCGTTCCATACGCAGAACATCCCCCCAAGCACTCGAGGGTCGTTCTCAGCCAGTTTCTCTTTTCCAAACGCGGTCGGTCTCCAGCTCTCGTAGAGCCCGCGCGTATTGAGGAACTGGTAGTAGTAGCCTGCGAACGGAACGATGTATAAATATCCGTCGTGGGCGTTGATGATCTTGTATCCGTCGTTAACCGCCGCGATTGGGTCGTGGTAGCCGGGATACCAGATGTCAACGACGATATCGCGATCCACCCCGTCGGAGTTGCCTGCCGTCTTTAGGCCACCCCACATGCGGACGTTCTTCCCTTTGCTTCGGATGAACGCAGCCGTCGCGTTTATGTATGCCTTATAGAGTGCGGCACTCCCGGGACCGCCGTTATATTCGTCGGCGCCGATGTGCATATTCGGTGTTCGAAACCAAGGGATGAACTCATCCCAGATACTGTCGATGAACTGCTGCGCCTTCGGATTGGCGAGATCGAGGTGATCTTTGGGCAGTTTTGGATTGCCTAACTCGGGCATGTACTTGGTGAACGACCTCGCGTGGGCAGGGGCATCGATCTCGGGAGTAATGCTCACGTGGTACTGGGCGGCAAGGTCCTGCAGTTCGTCGATCTGCTTTCGAGAATATGCGCCGTCCTTGTTCGCCAGGCCGGGAAACTTGGGACTATCGAGTCGGAATCCGGAATAGTCGTGAGCGGCGTTGTCGTTCAAATGAAGCTGAAAGTCGTTCAGCTTGTACCAGGCCATGAACTTGACGTACTGCCGCAGATATCGGATGTCGAAGAACTTACGCCCGACATCCAACATGAATCCACGTTCGCTGTATTCTGGCCAGTCGACGGCAACCCCTTTGGGAACGGATCGATGTCGACCGTCGAGGACCAGCATCTGCAGGAGAGAACGCGTCCCATAGAATTCGCCTGTCTCCGTCTTGGCGCTCAACTCGACTCGATCGCCTATCGAGAGTCGATACCCTTCCTTGTTAATTTCTGCAATATCCGGATCGAGCCGGAGTTCGATGTCGCCCGGCTTCGGAGCTTCGCCGAGTGCGATGCCCAGCGAAAGTCCGGTCGCGGCTCGAATATCCTCGCGGAGGACTTTGGCCAGTGAGACAAGCTCGTGAGCTTGCGACGTAGGATAGGTGATTCTGGATCGTTTCGTAAGGATGAGACTTCCAGTTCCACCCGTCCATTGCCGCAAAGTCGGAATCACGCCAGGTTTGGGATTCGTGGTTTGGCAAGCGTTCGAAACGGCAAACAGGGCGATGCAGGGGAGCAAGTTCGGGATCGGTCTGAAGTTGAGCATCCGGATTCCAGCAAGACTACTCTCATCGTGGACTAGACTAAGAAAAATGATTACCTTCGCTGCGGCAACATTGCTCATTGCGGGAGTGTTGCCGGGCAGCACACCCACTGTCGAATTCGGTACGCCAAAGGTGCTTCGCTATCTTGGTGGCACCCAAGCCGCGGTATCGCTTCAATTCGACGACTCGATGAAATCGCAGCTCAAAAACGCGATTCCGATGCTCAACAAGCGTGGGATCCGTGCAACGTTCTTTGTCATAACCGAGAGCGATCAATTCAAAGAGCGCCGACAAGAGTGGGAAGTCGACGTTCCAAAGGCTGGCCACGTCCTTGGAAACCACACCGCACATCATTCCGGCGCCCGGTCGGTTCCGGCAATGATCAAGGAGATCGCGGACTGCTCCGCCGACCTGGAGCGGGTCTATGGTCCCAAAGTTCACTTGGTCTCGTTTGCGATTCCAGGAGGGTGTCCTTGGAGCTTCAGGCCCGACCAGTTGGATCCGGTTCTTGAGAAGTACCACCTTGTACTCGCGACGAAGCGAAACTTCTCCGTCGACAAGAGGACAGACCCTCTCGCCTTTGTAGAGGCAGCGATCGAAACGCGTTCTTGGTCGAACGTGACGATGCATGGCATCGGCGGCGAATGGCTGAGTACGAGCTTGCCCAAGTTCACCCAATTGCTTGACTTCATCGTCGCCCACCGGGACACGCTGTGGGTGGCTCCCGACATCGAGATCTACAAGTACGTTCAAGAGCGCGATGCGGCGAGGCCCCCGGTTTTGGAGCCAAAGGGAGACGGCGCGTTTACGATCGACCTAAGCTGCTCGCCGAGCCGTTTGGCGTTCAAAACCGATGCTGTTTCCGATCTCTACGACGAGCCATTGACTCTCGAAGTTGCCGTTCCCGACTCCTGGAAAACCTTCACTGTCACCCAAGCCGACCACGTGGACAAGTACGACACGATGGATACTCCCACCGGCCACGTTGCCCGTTTCGACATCCTCCCCAACGTCGCGCTGGCGACAATTACGCGAGGCTAACGAAACGCCGTTAAGTTAGGTTGGAGGACCGATCGGGAAGACCCGCTACGGAGCGATGTCGCGGACGGGTGCGCCCAGCACCCAACTAATCCCGCGAACAACTCGCTCTTCGACGTGGTCCGAATGGTGTCCGGGAGGGAAATACGTTGTGAATGTGACCCCTTTGCCTTTTAGGTTGTCGGCTACCTTCTGGGCGCCAATGTTCGCCTTGAAATCGTCTTGAGCGGCGCCCTCTAGGTACACCCTTTGGTCGCGATTGAACGGCCTTGTAAGGCGGCCGGCAATCACGGCGGGATCGGCGCTACGCCACTGCTCGTAGGTGTCGTTCCTGTAATGTCCCTGCGCATCGTAAAGCCAGTTGAAAGTTCCATCTTTGTTGCCCGCGTAGTCCGCGCACAACGCGAGCACGTAGCCAAACTCGCCACTTTTCGAATCGACGGGCGCAAAAGTCGGCGCAGAGACAGCCTTAATCATGTCGAGCCCTATCTTCGCGACGGAGGGATCTGTCGTGAACGGCTTGTGGGTTACGTCGAAGTAAGAATCGGGGCTTAGCGCGACGACTCCACAAAAAAGCTTCTTTCGTGCCATGCCGAGCCGGAGAGCGCCGAAACCTCCAGAGGAGTGGCCAACCACTATCCGATCTTTAAAGACTTTGCCGCAGTTCTCGTTGTGCTCAAGAAACGGCGTCAGCTCGTCGCAGATATAGTCCTCGTACCTTCCCGAACTCGGGCTGTTTATGTATTGGCTGCAAACATACCGGTTGCGTCCGTCGACGACGGCGAGCACGATGTCTCTTCCCGCATCGTGAAGGCCGCTCACGATTTTGATCCAGCCGCCTCTTTGCTGGAGCGCGATGTCGCTCGATCCTCCAAATCCAGGAAGAAACACGGCAAGCGGCAGGGATCTGCCGCGAGTTCCCGCTGGTCGGAACACCGCGATATGTCGCTTTGTGGGGTCCTTCAGCGGATTGCCGGCTAGCACCTTGCTGTCAAAAATCAAGTCGTCGCAGTCCACTTGAACTTCGCGCCCAAATGATACGAACGAAATCGCTAGGAGTAGGGCAACCATGCGAGCAGTTTACATAGCTGATCAGCTCTGTCGTTCTTTCTCCTTGTCGCTCGTCGCTACCCAAACCAACCGCGGATGCATCGCATCGACTCCCACCTAGAGGTCATGTCCCGAAGGGTTGTTCAAGAGGAATGTTGACCGCCGAACGGTCACGACTCTTTGGGATTCTTGCCCTTTGAGCGCCGAATCGGCTTGAGCCAGTCCTTAAAGTCGTCCGTGAGGAGCGCAGCGCCGGCCATAAATATGCCCCATATGATTCCGCCTGCGACTATCGCCAAGACAGAAGTGTGCTTGCCAGGTCCGACATCGTGCGCCATGAGGTGCACTATGATGCCGATGCTGACCCAGATGGCGGAGTAGACGACAGTCCTGACCGTAAACCGGATTGCCGAGAAGGCTCGTCGATTTCCCCGAATCCTCGTCAGCATACGCTGCTCAGCTTCAGTCATCTCTTACTTAATATGTTAACACTCATTTCGGACGGTGGGTGCCAAGAGCCGTCGCCACTTGGAGAGTGCCAACTGAAACGCTAGGATGCTAAGAACCGCCAAGGAAAGGAAACATGCACGGTCTCCACATTCAGGTCTAAGCGCCTGCATTTGCTGAGGCAAAGCGAGTGACAGCGGCCAGCGTGACCTTGATCGAATTTGGATCCATAACGCTGGTTTTTTGGCGGCGCCGATCATCCAGATTGCAATCTCGCTTTCCTGGAAGATGAATCGGGGAAGCTGCAGTACGATTACCGGCTAGGTCGCCCTGTCCCTCAGAGAGACGTCCTTCAGCACATGACGATACGTGAAGGCCGCGGTCATGGGCACGTGGTGGACTATGAAGTCAGTGGTCAGGTGGTCGAGATTCTGAGATATTTCCACACTCCCCAGGCTCGGCAGGCCGCTTCGTATGAAAAGATCTGGCGCGACGAGGGTGGTCCTTCCTTGGATTGCTTTGCCGAATGGGGTTGGATGCGAATCACGAGCAGCAGGTCAACGTGTCGCCCAGCGCTTGGAATCATGCCGGATATAACGTGGAATAGCCTTAACTACGGCACCACGATGTCTAGACCGGGAAATCGGTTCATTCCTCGGTCAAAGGTGACGACGCTCAGGTTGTCGGCAATGGCGAAAGCCGCCAGGTAAGCGGCTGTTTCGGTGGACGATCCCTTTGGCGTCCATGCGCAGATTGCCTTCCATGACGATTCGAACCCGGACGGTTCACTGGCGAACACAAAGCGATCATCCTCGAACAACGAGTTGATGTAAGCCCATGCGTCTGCTCCGGTAAGCACGCCTTCGCGCATGATGGACTGCTTTGTAAGCAGTCGAAGCGCTCCCATTTGGGCGACTCTGCAAATCACGATCGAATGCCGTTCATCCACGTTCTGGAGCCATGAAACCGCTCGGGCGGAGTGCTCATGCCTGCTATCCAGAATCGCAATGAGGAAGTTGACGTCGGCTAGAAACCGAGTCAAGGAAGTCGCCCAATTCCCCTCAAGTCATCCTCTTCTTCTGCTTTTCGGATTGCGTCAGCCGCTATGCGAAGGCTGCCAGGCGATCCTGTCCGGATCAGCGGGAAGTCAAGCATCTTGAGCGGTTGGGCGGACGCTGTCTTGCCATGGAGTTCATGAACCAACGCGTCGGTGACGAGTTCTCGCAAGGTCATTCCACGATTGACGGCTGCAATTTTGGCTTCGCGAAGCAACTCGTCAGGAAGGTCGATCGAAGTCCTCACGGACACATATTAGCATAAGCGTGCAAATATGCCCAATAGCACCTGGTTCACGTAGGGCTAAACTGGTCGCGGAGCTAGTACTGATTCGATGATTGCCGATTTGCTTGTTGTCCTTTTGAATGCGCAGCATTCCGCCAAATGGCAGATCTCTACTGCCGACACCTCCGCAGTGATTGAAGTTGTCGATAACCGCCAGTCGGTTGCCAAGCTGCAGTGCGTTCAAGACGGGCGTACGTGGTGCGAGAACTCTTCGGTTCCTTTGATCGATCACGTTTGGTCAGCCGATCGGCTAAGCAAGACCCAATGGGCTTTCAAGTCGGGACGGCTATCCCATGGCGGCACGACTCTCACCCTCAGCTTCGAAAACCTCGAGCCTAAGCTTGAGTTTCGTTCGATCTGGCGAGCCCGCCCAGGTGCTGGCCCGATTGAGCATTGGGTCGAGATATCCAACCGATCGGCCACAAAGGTGGCAATCCCCGAGCAGGAAAGCCTCGAATTGTCCGGAGTCAAGCCGGGCGGGAATTCCGAGGTCTGGTGGGTAAGGCGAGGCGCATCGAACGCCCTCACCGAAGGCGGCGTGTACCAAGAGCCGGTGAAGCAAGGCATGTCGCTCAACCTCGAGAGCAACCATCAAGACCCTCGCAGCCCAGTGCCGTGGCTGGCAGTTCAAGTCGGCAAATCGCACGGAATGTATATGGGCTGGGAGTTCTCAAGTCTCGGCCGTCTACACGCCTCGTCGTCCGCGACCGAGTCGGTCGATCTCAGAGCCGGGCTGATGACGAACTTCAAGACCGATATCCTGCCTCGCACAACGTTCTCGATCCCGGCAGCTTTCGTAGGGTGCTATCGCGGAGATCTCGATCAGGGGGCAGCGCGGCTCCATAAGTTCGTCCTTGAGAAACTTAGGAAAACTCCTCCGAAGAGCTTCGCCGATCCCTGCCTCGTCTGCAACGAGTACCTCGATGCGGGCGGCGACAAGGCAAGCGAGCAGGACCTGTTGCGGTGCGTGGCGTTTGCCAAGAGTCTGGACCTCGACGCCTTCATGTCCGACGCGATGTGGTTTCCCGCTTGCGGAGACTGGCGTTGGGATCCCAAACGGTTTCCCAATGGCGGCAGGCCTATCAGCGATGCCATCCACGCCGACGGCATGAAGGTGGGCCTCTGGTGCGCATGGACGAACGGGGGGATCTCCAGCGATCCGGGCGCGCTCAGCGTGCGTGGTCCGGTCGGGCATCCCGACTGGTTTTCGCACGACTTGGCGCCCGATTGGCAACCCGGTCCGTTCTATGGCGCCAAGGCAGACATGGGTTGCGACGAGGCGCGGGCTTGGGCAATCAAGAAGACTCAGTCACTGGCGAGCGACTTGCAGTTGGACTTGCTCAAGACCGATTGCGACCCAATGATCAACGATTGCATCCGCACCGACCATCGACACGCCTACGGTGCCGACGTTAGCTACTGGTCGACGATGGGTGTGTACGAGGTGTGGGACAAACTGCTTAAGGCCAATCCGAAGCTGGTTCTTGAAAACTGTTCGGGCGCTTCGCACATCAAGGATTTCGGTGCGTTGCAGCGATGCGCCTACACAACAACGACGGACACCCTATCGAACTTGCCCGACCGAGCGGGAATCTATGACTCGACGTTCGTGTTGCCGCCCGCTTCGTTGATGACGTACACCTACGAACGGGGGTACGGCCTTCCGGGCGACGATCCAGGGACCTACCTGTTCCGAAGCGCGATGATGACGGCTTGGCAAGTGGACCCGACGAACAGCAAGATCTGGACCGACGACGAGAGGGCTGCTGCTATCGAATGCGTTCGAACCTATAAGCAATGGTTGAGGCCGATCCTGAAGGACTGCGAGGTCCACCACGTGCTGCCAAGGCCAGACGGCAAGCGGTGGGACGGGATGTTTCTGTGGAGTCCCAACCTCAAGAAAGGGACCCTGTTCGTGTTTCGTCCCGACTCCGAAGTCGGCCACCAAACCGTTCACCTCGCCGGCCTTATGCCAGACAAGCAGTACCTCGTATGGAGCGAAGATGGATCGATCTCGACAGGTGAACGAAGCGGCGAGGAACTGATGTCCCGCGGTCTGGATATTCCCCTTCCGGCTCGTTACACCAGCGACTTGGTTCATTTGCAGGCAGCCGAGTTGCCGAACCCGAAGGCTTGGAACAAACCTCACCAGCACAAAATCAGCGCTGCCGGCCGATAACGTTCGACAGATCCGCAGCAACCGCTTTTGCAGACGGCCAGAGCCAACCCTCGCATTCAGCATCTGTCGGTGTACTTCTCGTAATTGAGTTGACAGTGAGTACTGAACTACTCAGCATATGCCACCTAGCGATACCTTGACCGTCTGGGTGACATCTGACTTCCAAAGGCGTAAGATAAACTTAGAACAGTTCAAGTGAGTTGACGAATGAAGAGCCTGACTGTACAAATCCCGGACGATGTTGCCAATGGCCTGATTGCCGAAGCAGCTCAAAGGCAGATTTCGCCTGAGCAGGTTGCCGCCGAGCAGCTTATCCGAATGTCCCCTGCAAGCAAGACCAAGCCAACGCAACGATACGCCTCGTTCTTCGGGGCAGCTAAGGGGCAACCGGGATCCTATGGCTCCGTCGAAGAAATTGATCGCTATATGACGGAATTGCGCAACGAATGGTAAGCCTGCGCGGTTCGCGTGCCTACCTTGACACAAGCACGATCATTTATGCGTTTGAGGGAGCCGCCCAGTTCGGCAATCTCCAAGCCGGTCTTCTTGACCTCCTCGACGGCGAAGTTATGACTGCCGTCACAAGCGAACTCACTCTTCTGGAAGTGCTCATTGGTCCTCGTAAGGCAGGAAATCTTGTTCTCGAATCAATTTATCGTGCATTTCTTGCACCTTCGCCAGTGATGACTACCGAAAGGATTGGCAACGAGGTACTTGAGACAGCCATCGATCTTCGGGCTCGGCATGGGATGAAGACGCCCGACTCCATCCATATTGCCACAGGTTTACTGGCCGGTTGTAGCCACTTTGTCACACGAGATCTGGCATGGTCTAAGGCTGGAATCAGGGTCGTCGAACCCCAAGAAGTAGGCTAACCTACCCGCGGTGTTAGTGATGCCCCTGTGCGTTGATATAACCTTGAGACAAAAAGTCCTCATCGAAATCACAAACATGGGTCCGGAGGAAGACGACATTACGAGCCCATGAATAAGTTTCTGAGCGGAACCGGACGCCGCTTCGCGCTTCTATTGGTGTGAAGATGCTTAGCGTCATGTTCGCGATGGTTATGGGAATTGAACTTGACGTCACCGCGCCGAGGGAAACCGCAAGCCAACGGCACGCGAAGCCAGCGTGGAGCATCTCCATTCCGATGGGGTATTGGCCGAAGGTGGTTACGACCCGGTCGACGGTTTTCGTTGTCGAAGAGACCGATCAGTGGAAATCCCATATGCGGATCGTCGACGCCGATGCCGCTACCGGCAAGATCCGATGGAGCCGCGATTACGACTGGGGGATCAAGCCGTTCGGCTATCTTCCCGTCGCGGCGGTGGTCACTCCGACTCCCGAGGGCATCGCGATCGTCGCTACCGATCGTGTGCGTTCACATCTGATGGAGATATCCGGAAACGACGGAGAGATCCGGTTCCAGCAGGACATTCCCGGTTTGGCGCAACCCTCCTGCCTTCCCTGGGCGGAAGGATTCGTGTTTGCCACGGATGCCCCGAAGCCGACCGTTCATACCTATTCGAGTCGAAAGAGGTCGGTCGACGACGACCTGCCGACAAGCATCTTCCCAAGGCAGGGCACGCGCGTTATCGCGCTTGGGAACGATGTGTTCCTGCTCAAACCTCCAAACACACTTATCGTTCCGAAAATCGACGATGGCGAATTTGGGCCACCCGATCGAGTTTGGGTTTTGTCATCGAGCAAGCTGCTTACGGTTAAGCAGTACGGGAAACGGTATTGGAACGACGAGGGTGGCGACGTTACGCTAATGCCTCATATCCCGGATGGCTTCGAACCTCGGACAAGGGTCGCTTCCCTGTTTGCTGCCGGCGCCAACCTCAACCATCCTGACGATTTTCAAAGGAGATGGACGTTCCAATCGGCGTCTGGAGATGTGTCGATACTGCCTTTTCCAGACATCACGGCCGTCGTCGAACATGGACCCGATCTCTGGATGCAAACCAACATCGGATACAACAGATTCACGCTGGAACCCCGCATTCTGGAGTCGCACCCAGGCCGATTGCTCATGTACGTCTCGCAAGGGGGCCGTCTCTGTTCTGTCGACGGTGGACCGATTGTCAGCAAGTCGATCCGGCTCGCCTATGTAAGCGTTTCGCTTCCCGCAGGTGAAGCGAGTCGAAGCACCATCCAATTAAGCCGACTTGGGGGTGGCGAACCGATGTTAATCGCCACCGATCTCGGCCTTTTCGTGCTTACGGCGATGCCTGGCGCCGTCGAGCTTGCGCGGCTGGATTATTACCGGATTTGGGATTGAATCTCTCCAGGACCGCACGCGCAGTGGAATTGCGCTTCATCAACGCAGCAGATTCTGAGCAAGACTAAGCGGCAGGCTGCAATTCGGCGGCGGAGAAGGAGAATGCTGGATGACTCTTTCCAGCAAATGTCGCTCTTCAACGGATTTGGAATTGGGTGGTTGGACTCAACCCCGGGTAGGCGCACGGAACGCCGACCACGGGGCTATGGTCTGTAATCCCTACGGGATATTCGGAGCGGACGTCGCCCTTCTTGGCAAATTCGGCTCTGTCCTGAACTAGACTAGGGCATGGTTGGGCTGGCGGCTTTCGCTCTTTGCTTCTGTGCCATGTACGCATCGCACGCACAATCGGACGGGTTCGGGACGCCGAAGATACTAAGCTTTCACGGAGGCGCCGACGCGGCTATTTCGCTTCAGTTCGACGACTCGATGACGACGCAGCTTGCCAATGCGATCCCGATGCTCAACGCTCGCGGACTGCGAGGGACGTTCTTCGTCAATACGGAGAGCTACCAATACAAATCGCACCAGCACGAGTGGGAAGTGGACGTCCTGAAGGCGGGGCATGAACTTGGGAACCACACCGCCCATCACTCCGGCGCAAAGACAATCGAGGAGTTGAAGAAAGAGATCGGCGATTGCTCGGATCACCTAGCTACCGTCTACGGACCGAAGCCCCGGCTCGTGTCGTTCGCGATCCCGGGCGGAGTGCCGTGGAACTTCACTCCCGACCAACTCAACCCGATCCTGAAGCAGCACCACCTCGTCTTGGCAAACAACCGAAACTTCTTCGACGAGAAGCAGGTCGACCCGATCACGTTCGTCCAACGCGCGATCGACAACCACCAGTGGTCGAACGTCTCCATGCACGGAACCGGCGGCGAATGGCTCAGCACGAGCATCTCCAACCTGACCAAGCTGTTCGATTTCCTCGTCACCCATCGCAGTAGCGTTTGGGTTGCGCCAGAAATCGAGATCTACAAATACTCCCAGGAGCGCGATGCCGCTCAATCCCCGGAGATGATCACCCGAGGCGACGCCGCATTTTCGCTGAAGCTGACGTGTGACCCCGCCAAGCTCGGCTTCGGAAGCGAGGCGGTCTCCGCCCTTTACAACCAACCGCTGACCGTCGAAGTCGCCGTCCCCACTTCTTGGACGGCGTTCAAGGTGAGCCAAGCCGGTCATGACCGCAACTACGCCATCTCCAATGCTCAAACCGGACATGTCGCCCGATTCGACATCCTACCGAGCGTGGGACCAGCAACCGTCACTCGAAACTAACTAAACGATTTCTCATCAGCAACCGTCACTCAAGACAAGATGAAGCGATTTCTTATCGTTGCCGGCGTACTTGCTCCTTTGCTCGTTCTTGCCTGCTACAACGACCGAGATACCCTTGGGTTTGAGCTTTACAACAAGCCCGACGTTCAAAAGGCGCTGACGGGGCGGTTCGACCGCTTTCCTGCCCTCTACTACACGATGCGGGTCAACCGACTCAGGGCGAAAGCAAAGCTGAATCCGAACGAATACGACGACATGGCGGTAGCGCTGGGTCGGCTGAGTCGGAACGACGAGGCACTCGCCGCGTTGGCGTTGAAAGCGAAGCTCCCGAACCTCTCCAAAATGGACGAGTATCGGTTGTATGCGAACCGAGGCACGATCGAAGCCCACCGGTGGATCCATGACGGTGCGAAAGTCGCCAGCATCTCCGAGCTCAAAACCGCAGCGAACGATATTGCCAAGGCGCTTTCTCTGAACCCGAACGCCCATTTCGGACGCGAGGGGACACAGCTCGAAGTGATTCGGTGGATCATCCAGATCAAAACAGCAGGGAAAAACGCCGAAGTAATGACCCTTGGTGAGTGGCTGTATGAAAAGCTCGAGAAGGAAAAGGATAGGCAGTACGACTACGGCACGACTTTGGCTGGCTTGATCATGCTTGGCGGCGCCTGGGAATCGCCGGACGTCGCCCTTGCAATCGGTCAATACGGCCAATTCCATCATCACGAGATGGAACTCGCCCAACTGGCCCTAATGCGATATCAAGAACTGATCGGCCTCGGAAGGAAGCCGCTTAGCGCACAACTCGCCGACGACATGGTTGACGAGATCAACGCAGAGATCCCAAAGGCGACTCGATACAGGGAATTACCCACATCCGAGCGCTTCAAAATGCTTCGCAAAGAGGCGGAAGCATGGCACGACCAGAAAACCCGCTACATGCTTACCCGCCTAGAGAAGGGCCAGCACCCGGACACCGACCCTGCCTTTTGGAGTGAGTGGAAAGAGCCACCCATGCCGGTTATTCCGACGAAGCTACCTTCGCAGTTTGACTGGCATAACCTGTGGATCTTTGCCGGGCTTATGGCCGCGCTATTCGTGGTGGGATACACCCTGCTCAGGTTGAAGGACACGATTCGAAGGCGACTGCAACCTCCGCAAGTTGGCTAACCCAGGGTCTCGCATCGAAGCCGATTCGAAGGCGACACAATGATAGGCGATGCCTATGTTGCTGCTGGCGATTTATGCCTTGTCTTCCCACCAAAATTCCGATCCTTTTGTTAAGTTCAGCGGTCGAGACAAAGGGACCTTCACGATGAGCGATCCCGAAAAGAGATTGCGGATCACGCTGGACACGAACGGACGTTGCGCACTCTCCAGCATCGTGGTGAACGGCCATGAGGTCGCCACGGAGCAAGCAGCGTTCAGCGGGATCAAAGTCGGCGACAACTGGTTTACGACGGAGAACGGCATTCCAAGGCCTTCGGTTTCGACCAATAGAGGTGGGCTGACCGTCACCGGGATCCGATTTGGCGGAGGCGGAGTCAATGTTGAGGAGTCTTGGCGGTTCGTCCGAGACGGAAGCGCGATTCAGTGGAGAATCGATCGCACGTACCTGTCCGGAGGTGTCATTTCCGACTCGGGGAGTCCCGCTTTTCATTTTCACGACATGAAGACTTGGACGGGCGCGCTGCTCGGAACCGGAGGCGTGGCGTGGTGCAAGCTGTTCGACGCCCCTAACGCAAGCTACGGCGTCCATACGAACTCCGCCGAGTTCTGGAACGATGGCAACGACTCCAGCCTCGACATCTCGTCGAGCCAAGGTATCGGACGGCCGATGGCGCTTCGGTTCACCCGGGAACCCAGCAACGAATTCTCACTCGTCTTCGAGCCTTCGCCCCATCGCCTGTTGACTAAGCATGGCCAGGCCAGGTACCTCCATGCCGCTCAAGACGTGTGGACACCCTGGCAGGCCAATCGGTTCGACTCCACTTCGGTCACATACACGCTGCGGGCAAAGCCTTACTCCCAGACGAGGAATCCGGGCGATTTGAAAGGGATCGATGGGAAGTCGGTCAAAGAGATCCTCAATACGATCGGCCGAATCGGCGTGATCGACGACAAGATCATCGGCAGCAACGGGTGGTACAGCGGCTACGCGGTTTATCACGAGCCGTGGGTGGCGATGATGGGGCTCGCGATCGACGACCCGCGATTTACGGCGAATATGTCGGCGGCGCTCGACTACGAGCGGGAGAACGGAATCGAACCGGACGGCCTCGTGAAGTCGCGGTGGACCTATGATGCCGGCGATTCCGAACCGGGCACCTACGACCCAACCGGCTTCTACGAGTGCCAGTGGGGACGCCTAATGGACTCCCAGACGTCGTACGCGCTCAACGTTTCCCAGCAGTTCGACTTGAACGGCGATGTCGATTGGCTCCGAAGGCAGAAGTCGGCATGCGAGTCGGCGATCGACTACCTGCTGCGACGAGACACAACGGGAGACCACTTGGTCAAGATGGCGACCGACACCTGGAAGCAGCACAAGTCGAGCGACTGGCTCGACATCACTTGGGCGTCCTACGAAAGCGCCTTCGTGAACGCCCAGCTTTACCACGCCCTTTCGGAATGGTCGGAAAACGAGGAGATCCTTGGCGACCACCGCAAAGCCGCCTACTACAGGGACTTCGCCGCAAAGCTCAAGGTCAGCTTCAACAAGCCGATTGCGAACGGCGGGTTCTGGGACCCCAAGAACATGTGGTATGCCTATTGGCGGGAGAAGGACGGATCGATCTACGGCGACAACCTGGTGCTGCCGATCAACCTAATGCCGATCGCCTACGGGCTTTGCGACGATCTTGCCCGCAAGGCGGCGATCCTCACTCACGTCGAAAAGAAGATGTCGGAGGAAAAGCTGTTCTGCTGGCCGGTAAACATCTACCCGTATAGGGCGTTCGAAACAGGCAATCCGAGATTCCCCGACTACGAAAACGGCGACATCTTCCTTGCCTGGGCCGAAGTTGGGATCCAGTCATACGCCGGTTACGACGTAAAAACGGCGGTGAAGTACCTCAAGCGGATCCTCGACCAGTACAAGAAAGACGGCCTCGCCTTTCAGCGCTACCTAAGGGTCAGCCAACGCGGCGCGGGCGACGATATCCTTGCCAACAACTGTAACGCAGTCGTCGGCTTGTATCGGGACATCTACGGCATCCACCCGAAATACAACCGGCTCTACCTTGCCCCAAGAATCGACGCCGACCTTAGCGGGTCTCGGGTCAACTACTCGCTTCGGGATCAGCCGCTCAGCATCATGCTTACAACCCGGGGCAGCACCGTTCGATCGGAAGGGAGCACGGTGCAGTGCAGCGAGGACTTTGGCGTGAATTTCACCCGGCGCGGACTGGAGTTTTTCATGCGCGACGAGTCCAAGCCTGCCCTCACGATCGAACGCACAAGTAGCGGTCCGCTGGACCTCCGGGTTGAATCCTGGGGCAAGGTCAAACGCTGGAGCCTATCTTCCTCAAGGCGGAATCGGACTATCAAGCAGACGCTTCACGGTCTAACGCCGGGCCGACGCTACCGAATTCATGACGGCGGATCGCTGTCGATTGCCGACAATCAAGGCAACGCTACCTTTCTCGTTGCGATCAAGGTTGGAAAGCCAGCGGAGTTTGAAGTTAAGCTGGGTTCCTAAGGAGAGTTGAGGATGGCCGAACGGCCATCCTCATTTTATTCAGCCACGGCCGCGTGGCTTAGTTGGAGCGGCCGGCGGCGGCGTCTTCTTGGGCGATGCAACGCCGGTGGTAACGCTCAGACTTGCTTTCGCAACCGAACCGTCCGCAGCAGCGGTAAGGTTGGCGCTCAGGTCGCCGGTCACGCCCGCAGTCGAGATCGAGAAGGTGGCAGAAGTCTGGCCAGCCGGAATTGTGACGGTCGGCGGCACTTGGACGGCAGCTTGGCTACTCGTCAGGTTGATTGTGTAGCCGGACGCAGGCGCCGCAGCGTTGATCGTCAGCGTTCCCGTGACGGCAGTACCTGCGGTAATGCTTGAAGAGCTAAGCGAGAAGCCCGTAACCGACGCGGTCCCTACGGTCAAACTTTGCTTCGCGGTGTCCGAACCCGATCCAGCCGTGAGCGTCACCGGAGTGCTCGTGGAGACCGACTTCGTCGAGAACGTGAAAGGCACAGAGCTCGAACCGGAGGGGACGGTAACGCTTGCAGGGACCTTCACCACAGCCGAACTCGATGCCAATCCAACCTTGAAGCCAGCGGCGGGAGCAGGGCCGTTTAGGGTCACGGTACCGGACGAGGAGAGGCTCCCGACGACACTGTTTGAGGCCAGCGAGAGCGATGCAACTTGCGGAGCCTTGACTGTAAAGGTTGCCGCCTCTTTGACTCCACCGAATTCCGCTGCGACCGAAGATGCCGTGTTCGTCTCCACCGGCGAAGGCGTGAAACTGAATGCTGCCGATGTCGCTCCGGCAGGAACGGTGACCGATGCGGGAACCCCGAGGGAACTCGACTTCGATACGAGGGTCACCTTCAAGCCACCGGAGGGAGCATTCGAGTTGAGTTCGACCGTCCCCGTCTCTTGGCTTCCGCCTTGGACGCTGCTCGCGCTCAGCGTGAGTTTGACCAGCTTGGGTGGCTCGACCTTAAGAGTTGCGGAAGCGGAACTCGTTCCGAGCGTCGCCTTGATAACCGGCGAGGCCGCCGTCCCGACGGGCGATGTCGACACAATGAAGGTCGCCGATTTCATTCCACTCTCGATCGTCACGGTTGCAGGAACGTTAGCAACCGCTTCGGATGAGGAAAGAGTCACTACGACGCCGTTACTCCCCGCCTTTGTGGCGAGATCTACGGTTGCCGTCGCAGTGCCTCCGCCCTGAAGAGTAGCGGGAGACAAGACGACTTTGGATACCTTCTGAGCAGCGGCGAATGCCGACAAGCAAGCCAATGAACAGGCAAAAGCAATTCTTATTTTCGTTTTCATAGTAGATCGTCACACCATCGGAAACGTAGGTGCAATCCTATCACTGCTCAAATCAAATTGTGTCGATACAGCAGTTAACGGATTCCGGTAGCGCCAAACTTCGCAATTTGGCGCAGGTGCTGGGATTCAGAGTTCGGTAGAGAACTACTTCGGGACGATCTCCACGCAAGTCAACGAACATCGCGGAACGGTGATGTCAATCGCCTTCGTCTTCACTCCGGGATCACCCTTGCGCGTCTTCGCCGTTACGGCATTGGGTGTCTCCGGTAGGTTCGAGTCCTTATAGCTTTGCGATGAGAGCGTCGTTACGGACTCGATTTGAAACCGCTTCAAATTGGGATCCAACTTAACGTTCGCAGATCGCGCAACGTCGCGGTTCAGCAGCATTACGAACAGGTGGCGATTGGGCGCACGGAAAATGCATGCGTCAACGAGCGAAATGCCCTCCAATGGCGGAACGATGCCGACAGCCAACGTCGACTTCCTGGGAGCCTCGACGGTACAAGAGACCACCAGATCCCCGACTCGACGGGCATAGAGCTGAAATACGTAGTAAACGATGTTTCGCCAATACTGGACGCCCGACGGAGTTGCATGCGACCCGATGAGTGCGCCAAAAACATCCTGACAAAGGGGTAGGTGGTTTGCACTGGTCACCTTGGGATCGCTAACCATCACGTTAAATAGCCCTGCTTGATAGAGGGCAGATGCGAGGGTTCGATTCCAGGCAACGTCTTCCGCTGGATTGGCGCTTCCGAAGGGATAAATGAGGGGACCAGACTCGGTAATGTGAATTCCGATCTTCGTTCCTCGCCCTGGACAGCATTTTTCGATCAGCTTCTCGGTGGCTTCGAGGTTCCGCTGGACATAAACAGGAGCGGCAAGCGTAGTCGCGACAAACTCGTCGTCACTAACTCGTGGCGAATTGGGCGCCATCGAGGTCCCTCGGATTACCGGTGCGTAGCCGTTATGAACGGCTAAGAAGTCGATCTTGTCTCCTAAACCAAGGAGGATCTTTTCCGTCCATTTCGGGTCCTTACAAAGCGGAATGAGGCCAGTATCGACCAAGCCCACCGCGCCCAGCTCTGCATTGGGAGTTACCTTATGGATCGCACTCTCGGCGCGGCTAAAGAAATCGATGTACTGCTCTGGCGTCTTGTCGATGTCGACACCTGCCGAGGCATCGCCTCGCATATACACCTCGTTGCCAAGTTCGTAGTCGATCACTGGAAGATGGCGTTCTGCGTTGTATCGAACCCACGCGGCAGCTTCATCGACGGTTCCCGACCCAACGTTCAAGGTGATCGAAGCGCGCGCGCCAACCTTTGCGCATAGGTCCATTAACTCGTCCGGGCCAAAAAACGGATAGGCCTTCGCGCCTTTATCGAACGGGTTTACAATCGGCCTCCGGTCAGACCCGACCGCCCACTGCCAGTGAAAGAAGTCGGAAAGCGTCCCACCTGGGTACCGCAATTGAGTCACGCCGACTTGACGGACCCAGTCAACCAATTGGGGATTGAGCGACTTCGTTTGGACATTCAAAAATCCCATACCGTTGTTCGTCCATTCGATGTTGTCGCCGAAAACCTCAGGCTTGACCGTGTTGAGAACCCGGATGCCGACTCTGACCGTTGCGGCGAAAGGCGGGGGATCACCGGCCTTAGCGCAGGCCAAACTGCCAAAAAGCGGAACAATCGCCAAGGCCCTTACCGAGATCTTCGCTGCAAAACGGTCCATCACTCTGATTAGACCGGTCGGTTGGGCACGGTTCCGCTATTTCACAAACTCGGACCGGTCCGCATAAGATTCCGCCGGTCCCTTGGTACATTGTGAACACGACCGCATCGCCAGACTACTGGCGACCTATACTCAGAATATGGCGCTCGCGATGACTCTGATCGCACTTTGTGCGGTCGGAACTGCCGGTGAATTCGGCTCTTCTCCCGACGGAATCCCATTTGTTGTAGCCGACCAACCCTGGGCCGTCGACGGACTCGGAAACCACCGTGCGATTGTATCGGTCAGCGCGTCGGCTCCCGTCGTTCGTGCCCATATCCCATGGCGGCGGCGAGACTCGAACTTCGCTTCGAAGGCGATTATCGTAACGCCTTTGGGAGATCCGGCCCACCGTGAACCGACTCAAATTGTACGGAGCGATGCGAACTCGGCAGACATCGATTTTGCGCCGGACGCCGGTCCCGGTTTATACGCGTGCTACTACCTTCCGTTCCGATTCGACATGTCGGAAGGAGGCACGAACACACGATATCTACCCACCAGTGAAATGCCCGAACTGCCTCCTTTAGTGCACCCATCTCTTCCGATGGCTTCGACCCGCAGGATGGAAGCTCGCACCGCTTTCGACTCCTTTGCGCCGATGGAGCTACCTGCAACCGAGGCTGAACTCACAAAGCTGGACGGAGAAGACCCAAGCAGTTACTGGGTCTTCACCGAAGATCGGACGAGACCCGTCCGGATGTTCGACCGCATTCCGGCGATGTGGGCAGACAGGGGGACTTCGACCGGATTCTACGGCAAAGCAAGGCCAAACGAGTATTACGTCTTTCAACTTGGCGTTTGTGCTCGCCATGTCAGCCTACGTAACGTCAAGCTCGAGTTCTCCGACCTCAAATCCCGGAATGGGCAGGTTCTTTCTGCGCACAGTCTGACTTGCTTCAACTTAGGGGGAACCAATTGGGACGGAAGCAAGCTGACTAAGAGGGTCAACGTCGCAAAGGGCGAGGTCATGCCGCTTTGGATTGGAGTCGATATTCCGGAAGACGTTCGCCACGGAACGTTCTTGGGCAAGGTCCGAATCGTATCGGAATATGCGGAACCCAAAGACATCGTCCTCCAGATCGATATCGCCGGAAAGCCCCTTACCGACCGAGGCGACTCCGATCTATGGCGATATGCCCGACTTCGGTGGCTGAACTCGACACTAGGCGCCAACGACGTTCCGATCGCCCCTTACAAGCCAATCCAAGTCAATGGTAACCGCTTAAAGATCCTCGGGCGTAGTCTCGCTGTCGGCGACAACGGGCTTCCGGAAGCAATTGCGGCTGGAAATAAACCCGTGCTCAAAAATCCAATCGCATTCGGACCAACTGATGCGGCGAGATTGAGCAAGACACGTTTGAGATTGAATGGCGCAGATACGGGTCGTGTCACGTGGAGAGTGCGTACCGACCTTCACGACTGGGTCAAGGACGTCAAAGGCGAGTTGGAGTTCGACGGACACGCTTCGTTCACGGTCACCTGCATTGCGAAGCGCGAAATGGACGTGCCCGATATCGGCCTTGTTGTGCCTTATGCGGCTGATGCTTCGACGTACTTCATGGGGATTGGACACCGGGGCGGAAACACCCCAGAGCAGCATCGATGGGACTGGAAGGGCCCGTACGACAGTTGGTGGATGGGAGGCGTCGAGGCGGGAATGCAGGTCGAACTGCGTGGAGGCAGTTACCATGGACCGTTGCTGAACCTATATCATCCGAACCCTCCCGCCGCTTGGTTCAACAAGGGGAATGGGACGGTCGTCGAAACAAAGGTTGGAAATGCCGCATCCGTCCGCGCTAACACCGGTCCTCTCCATGTGAAGAAAGGCGAGCGACTGCAGTTCGAATTTGCACTGCTGATCACTCCGGTCAAGCCGATCGACACCAAATGGCAATTTCGGACGCGTTTCTACCATAACGCAGTCGACTACAGCCCGCTAAAGGCTGCGATTGATGCCGGCGCCAACGTCGTCAACGTTCACCATGCCAACGACATCAATCCGTACATCAACTATCCGTTCCGAGAGGTCGCGGCGATGCGCCGGTTCGTCGATATGCAGCACGCGGCCAATCGCAAGGTCAAGATCTACGACACGATCCGCGAACTGAGCAACTACACCGCCGAGATCTGGCCACTCTTGGCTTTGGACGGAGAGGTGTTCGTCAAGGGAGGGGGCGGAGGATTCGCCTGGCTCCAGGAGCACGTCGGCACCGGATACATTCCGTCCTGGTATCACCCTTACGCCAAGACTGGGACCGCCGACGCATCGATCGTCACGACTGGGTTCTCACGCTGGATTAACTACTATGTCGAAGGACTTTCATGGCTAGCCAAGAACGTCCAGATGGACGGGTTATATTTGGACGACGTCAGTTTCGACCGAAGAGTATTGAAGCGGATGCGTAGGGTCCTTGCCGACGGTGGAAGATCTCCGATGATCGACCTCCACTCGAACACCGGCTTCTCCATCGGCCCCGCCAATCAGTACACCGAATTCTTCCCTTACGTCGACCGGTTGTGGTTCGGTGAGAGCTTCGACTACAACCAAATGTCACCCGATCGGTGGCTGGTCGAGACCTCCGGAATTCCATTCGGGCTGATGGGCGAGATGCTCCAGGGTGGCGGCAACCGATGGTTGGGGATGGTTTATGGCATGACGACGCGATTCGGCTGGACGAACTATGAGGTAGCCAACAACCCGGATCCGATTTGGCGCTATTGGGATCGATTCGGCATCGCCGAAGCCGAAATGATCGGATATTGGAATCCGAAATGCCCGGTTCGAGTCGACTCTCCCGAAGTACGCGCGACGATCTACAGGCGGAACGGGAAGGCGCTGATTGCCATTGCCAACTTCGGTGAGAAGCCGGCGCAATGCCGTTTGACAATCGATTGGGCGCGGCTCGGCCTGGACCCCGATAAGGTCCAATTCACCGCCCCAGAGATCGCCAACTACCAGAAAGCCCATCGGTTCGTCGTGGGTGAACCAGTTCCAATCGACGCAAAGAAGGGCTGGCTGATCGAGGTCTGGCCCTAGCTCAGTGCGATCGAAGGTGTGCCTCGTCGACCGCGGCTCTCAGGTTCGCCCAAGGAGTCCTTCCAGGAACCGTGCAGTCGGCTCCAAGGATTCCCTTCGGCGGCACCAACTCAAGTGCCTGGCGTGCCGCAGCTCTTGCTTGCTCCACGGTTCCCGAAGCGATCGGGCCAAGGCGATCGATGCCACCCATATAGGGTCGATTGAAGAACTGAGACAACTCCGAAGGAGAGATCGTATTTCCCCCAATATGGGTTGAGACGTTCACGACTCTCCCGGGGTAATCCAGGAACGGGTTGAGGTTCTGGTATCCGCCGTACTCCTGATGGTAGTCACAGATGTGCAGGACGTTGAACGGGAACGTCTCGTCGATCTCGGTCATAACCCGCAGATCGGACGGCTTGACCCATTTATCGAAGATCTCTGGGTCTTTGAACCTGTGAACCTCACCACCTTGAGTCGAGTGGTAGAACCCGTCGAGCCCGATCTTGCCACAGGCTCTGACGAAGTCGACGAGGCTGTCGGTAATCCTTTCGATGCCCTTGAATACCGGTTCCGGATCTCGTTCGAGTTGGTTGATAAGGGGGATCTGCCCTACCATCTGACCAGCAATCATAAACGGCGAGTACAAGGTGAGGATCACAAATGCTTCCGATTTCATTGCATCGACGAGCCCTCTAACCACATCGAGTTGGGGTTTGTAGTACTCGATGGGAAGGCAAGGGATCCGGCTGTAATCCTCTGGCAACAGGGCCCGAACCTCCGGAAACGGCAATTCGAATTGGATCTTGACGAAGTCCATATCGGTAGCCTCGAAGAACTCCTTGTGACGACCGATTGCCGCTTGACCACCTTTATATTCTTCGCCGAAATGGAGGAAGAATGCGGCTGGGATGAAGTCGCCCTCTCTTTCCCCGTTCAGGTACCGAAATAGTGCCTCACGCTTATTGCTTCCCATACAGATTCGACGTTTCCAGCATTTACTGGTTCATTTGCTGGGTGTGTCGTTCAAACAGAAGAGCCAAGGAAGTCGCTCCCTTCTTGATTGCGTTCTTGACTGCATTGTCGTCAACCCAGACGGATCGACCATGTGCGGCGGCTTCTGTTACCCGTTGGTACAGGTGGTAACCGGCGAGAAGCAATCGAGGTCCACCAGGTCCAGGAAAGCCGTAAACAACTCGGATGCTTGTAAGGCGCCGGGCTGTTTTCGGTTCCGACCATTTCAGGTTGGGTGAGACCTCAGGGGTCGTCAGCTTGGGGGCATCGGGTCGGAATGAGTGGCTGTCGTTGGGATGTCGATTCTCGTCGGCGATGCTTGAAATCGCGAGAACGATGATTGAATCTCTTGCTGGTTCCTTGAGCCCAACGTTCGGGTCCACCATGTCCCAGTCTCCTTCTTCCGACCAGTATTCCGTCAGCCAATTCTCGCCTTCGATCCTCTCCGCCCATGTCGGTACCATAGCAATCGTTCTTGCCGGAATTCCAACCGAGCGCAGGACTGCCGCACAAAGATTGGCGCGCCCCAGCGAATCGCCACCACCGGCTAGCGCACTCTTTGCATCGGACACGCCCGGCATCTGGTCTTGCCTAACCTTGTTCGCAGCGACCCACTTGGCGACGCGGCCGGCGAACGAGGTGCGATTCTGGCTCGGTTCCTGCAGAGTTTTCGCCAGCGCTAGAATCTCGGGATCTTTCGATTGAACGAGCGCACTTTGCTCCATCCAATCGGCGAAATCTTTGTGCTGAGTGCGGATGACTCCCTCATTCGGTGCGAGAACTCTCAGCGAGATTTTAATCTCAACCGGTCCGGCAGTTGGGGCGATGTCTGTTCGGACGAGGTAGTTGAGTCGGTCGGGTCTCGGTTCCCACCTCCAAGATTTGAGCGCGGCGGGGGGATCGGCTTGGACGCGCATCGACACGACTCGCTGTCCCGAGTAGTCGCTAGGAACCGGAAAGAGGACATAGCCCTCGGAACCTGGCTGCGAGGATTCGACGCGCGCTCGAAACGTGATCTCGGAAAGCGTTACCCCTCTGACTGATGGCCTAAATAGCTCGGGGCGAACGGGGATTTCAGCCGGTTTTTGTTCACCCCGCTGCACGAGCGAAAGGCCAAGCAGCAGGGCAAAGATAGCCATATGGGGATTATGCCCCAACGCTTTGGCTCCAGCCGATTTGCAAAACATGCGAGTTCTCGGCACGTTTCACCCACATTTCAGAAGGGCTCCCGCATGTGGCGGTTCAAGGTCTATCATAGGAGCATTCATGTTTTTGAGACCTCATGTTGCCATTCGCGCTGTCGCGTCCGTATGCCTCGCGGCGCTTTCCTCGGCCGGTTTCGCTCAACAGCAGGTTACGACCTATCACAACGACAACTTGCGCACCGGCCTAAATTCCAATGAGCGCATTCTGACCCCCGCAACCGTAAGCTCATCTAAATTCGGCCTACTCTTCGATCTTCCGGTAGATGGTCAGGTTTACGCGCAGCCCCTTTACTTGCCTCGCGTCTATGTCGCCGGGAAAGGGGTTCACAACGTTTTATATGTCGCGACAGAACATAACTCCGTCTATGCGTTCGATGCCGATAGCAACACCGGCTCGAATGCAAAGCCCTTATGGCACGTTAACTTCGGTGCATCCGTGCCATCGGGTGGACAGGACATTGGCTCGTGGGATATCAACCCCGAGGTTGGAATCACGGGCACACCGGTTATTCACACAACCCGTTCAGGGCAGACTCTACTGTATGTCGTGTCGAAGACGAAATCGCTCGACAGTCAACAAAACCCGATCTACACGCAAAAACTTCACGCCATTTCAGTCGCTAGCGGGGTCGAACAGCTCGGTGGACCAATTGTAATTTCCGGTTCGGTACCTGGAAACGGGGATGCCTCTGTTGGCGGAACCGTCACGTTCGATCCGTTCCTCCATCACAATCGCCCAGGTTTGCTCATCGTGCCGTCAACGAACAGCGACAGCACGCTCTACGTCGGTTTCGCATCGCACGGCGACTACGGGCCATACCACGGCTGGTTGTTCGCGTACGACGCCGATAAGCTCAAGCCCGTCGGCTTGATGAACACGACTGCGAACGGCTTGACCGACCCAAGCGGCTATCCTATCGCCGCCGGCGGCATTTGGCAGAGTGGCGGTGCCTTGGCAAGCGACGGAACAAGCATCTACTTTGCGACCGGCAACGGCACGTTCGACCCTGCCACCGGCTCGTATGGCGATGCGATCGTCCGAATCAAGAATAAGACCAACACGGTCGCCGACTTTTTCGCCCCTGCTGAACAGCTTTACCTCGACGACACGGATAACGACCTCGGGTCCGGCGCGGTCATGTTGCTCCCAGCCGCGGCAGGAGGCACCTCCAAGCTGAATCTGCTTGTCCAAGCCGGTAAAGGCGGCTCACTCTATCTATTGAATACGGCAAACCTCGGAGGCTATAACGCAACCGACAACGTTCACCAGGAGTTACCGGGAGTCATGCCCGGAATCTGGGGCGCGCCAGCGTACTTCAACAAGAACATTTATTACGGCCCACAGGCGTCCAACCTATTGGCATTCCAAATCAAGAACGGGAAGTTTGTCTCCACGGGTCCCGTAAACCAGTCCAAGACTTGGTTCAACTACCCTGGACCGACGCCGAGCGTCTCATCGAACGGACTCTCGGACGGAATCGTCTGGGCAATTCAAGCCGATGCTTATGGCAACGGTCCGGCTGTCCTTCACGCTTACGACGCCACCAATTTGTCCGACGAGTTTTACAACAGCGGTAATACTTCCGGCAGAGACACCCTGGATACCGCGGTCAAATTCACGACGCCGACGATCACCAACGGCAAAGTCTATGTCGGCTGCAATTCGTCTGTTGGAGTTTTCGGCATTGGAACCTGGGCAGCAACGCCGACCATTGCTCCCGCCAGTGGGCTGTACGCAAACTCGGTGACAGTCAAACTAGCCGACTCGACACCCGCATCGAAGATTCACTACACCACCGATGGGACGGTACCAACAGAATCCTCACCAACTTATACCAAGCCGCTAACATTCACTTCGAGCGTGACGGTCTCTGCACGTGCCTTCGTGAATAACGGCTCCCCAAGTCTTACTGCCACCGCCAACTACCTTATCAATGGTGTCATTGGGAACGGCACCGGACTGTTTGGCGCCTACTACGATGGCCTCCAAGACCCGGCTGGAACCCCGACTGCAACCGAACTCGACCCTCAGATCGATTTCACCTGGAATGGATATTCACCGATTGCAGGCGTGGCCGGCAGCAACTGGGCTGGCCAGTGGACCGGTCAGATTCAAGCGATGACGACGGGGACGTACACACTTAAGACTCTTTCCGACGACGGCGTCCGGGTGTTCATCGACGGAAACATGATTATCGACGACTATACGAATCACGCACCGACTTACGATTACGGAACCTACAACTTCGTTGCCGGCCAGAAGTACAACATCACGATCAAGTACTTCCAAGGTAGCGGGGGTTCGGTATTGCAGCTCTTCTGGGCTGCGCCAGGAATCCCTTATCAGTTGGTACCGACCTCGCAACTCTATCCGGGGAGTTAGGGCTCAAGCGTAAGCATCGTCCAGTATTCAAGGCTCGGAATGACGACCGAACCGCCGTTCACTTCGAGTGGAATGGCGGCGCCAATGCCATCGTCGGGGCTTGCGACCCATACTCGGCCAGCAAACCCCTGGGGAAGCTGTATGCGTATGTTCTCCATGACGGACGGCTCCGTCCGAATTCCGTGCCGGTCCCGCCATTCCACATCCTTTGCCGACAACAAATTGATGAAATGAACGACGGTTCGATTGCCGACTGTCCGCGAAAACGTCCAGACCTTTCCCGGTTCGGAATCCGAGCTAGCGGGCAGTTTCTCTAACTTGACCCTGTTCGGAGCGGGAGATACCTGTGGTCCACAAAGCAGTTCTTGATACGTTACGCTGAAATCGTAATAGCTCCTGAGTCGCTCCAATAGCGATCGACTCGGCTGGAGGTTTCGGTTTGGAAAGTACTCATGGTCAAGCATGTACCGGCCATCCCCTAGCTCAAGGTGGGTTCCTCCGCTCGCGAGGATTGTTGCATTGGTAAGCAGAACGCCATGAGGATTGAATTCGCCCGGAGAAGCTTGTCCATCGAATTTCTTCGCCATGTCGTAATCCATGTATGCAGTGACGATCGACGCTTTTCCGGTCGAACGAGAGCGCTCAATCACTTTCTGAACATCCGAATACGTCTTCTGACCCTCCCATTCCCACATTTCGGCGTACATGGCATCGGTCCGACTGCCAAGTGTCTCGGCTATTCCATACCCGCCGACATTGTTGAAGATCAGTGCCCCCGGCACCTTGGTTTTGGCTTGGTCGAGTAAGACTCTGAATCGTGAACTGAGTTCAATCGGCGTCCCATCTCTAGTGAACTTCTGGCCAGGATTGCCCAATTGATCCATGTGCCATCCGTCAAACCCGAATTCGGCCTGAGCAACTTTTTGCCGTCCAGTTATGAAGTCGATCCACCCAGGATTGGCGGGATCGAACAGGTCGAGCCGTTTCGTTGCCCAACCCGATGGCATTGTCAATCCATATTGCTGCTTCGCTTTGTTATCGTCGAATAGTGCCCATTCGAGCTTGGTTCCATCGTTGAGGTGCCCGTCGACGGCCCCATAGCCCAGGTTGTAAGCCATGCAGGCAATGTTTCTTTTGTGTGCCTCTGCGATGAATGCCTTAATCGTGACTGCTGAGTTCGTTCTATTTGCAATATCGGTCCACTCACGATTGGGCGACAACGGCCTATGGTGTTTCCATTGCCAGTCGTAGAACTGCAAGGCGTTCAAGTGAAAGTCCTTAAGCGCCTCGACGATCTCGCCTGCCCTGTCGGCAAGGGCGGGCTCAAAATGGGATAGATACCCATATCGTGGGTAGCGCAGCCAACTAGAGGAGATATCGACGCCGCAACTACCTCGATAGGCGACGTGGCCATCTTTCGCCACCACTTCCGCGATAGCCTGGTACCCCTTTCCATCCTCACGAGGAGGAGTCCATGCGAAAGTCGCCAACCCGTTCCACGTGCCAGTCGTGGCCTCCTTGGGAAGTTCGTGTCCGCAGTTGAACCACCTCAACCTTAGGTGCGCCCCAGGCATTTCAGGGCCCTTGACGACGATCTTTACGACCTGATCGGAGTTGTAGCGTGCACAATCCGTTGTGACTTGTAGGAACAGCATTGAGATTAATAAGGATGAAAAGGTCCGAATCAGGAGGGTGATTCGGACCGTTGTCGAGCTACTGCCCTTTGGGCTTTTCCTGCCCAATTTGCTCGGAAAGCTTCTGCCTTTCCGATGCCGGTATCGGCACCTTCTGCAGCAACCCGAGTTTCCCTTCCTTGGTCTGAGCCTCCTTGGGAAGGGGACCGCCAGAACTCGTGCATCCCATTCCCGAGATGACAACAAGGACCGCGAATACCCAAATGCAGAATCTCGCGTTCATGGCTATTGGAGGCCTGCGATCGCTGTCGACGTCGCAGCGCACGTCTTGAAAGTATCTCCAGTAGCGGCGGCGGCCCCTGCGAAGTACTGGCAATCGTCCCACACGTCGTTGCTGATAGCCTGCGACATCTGGAGCGACTTGGCGTGTCCGTCTGCAAAGCCGAAGTTCGAGCTCTTGTTACCGTTCGTCAGCTCGCAGGAGTAGGTGTTTCCACCAAAGAAGCTTCCTTCCGCTGAGCAGCCGAACTGCGCTTCGTATCCATAGAAATCTGCGAACCAGTAGCGGGCTTCGGTAAAGACCGCAGTACCGCCCGGATTCCCGAACGACGTCATCGAGCCTCCCGTACCCTGCAGATAGACTTGGCCACCGCTGACGTAGGAGTTCTTCCACCAACTGTCGGCAGTCTGCGAATTATCCGAGGAGGAGGGATCGGTATTCGTCCAACCGTGCTCGTTAAGCCCAGCGCCTCTGTTTACAACATAGCTTCGTGGGAATCGGCCGGTTTCATCGCCCGCCATTGCGACGGTTCCACCAAACCACCCTGCGTTTGACCACGGATTTGGATGGAGAGGATCGAGATAGACGGAGTTTCCGCCAGGCGTAGTGTTGTAGCCTGTCGTCGAGGAATTGACGTTGTTCCGTCCTCCGTTCTTGATGTAGGGAAGGACGCTATCCTTCCAGATTTGCCCTTGAGCGTCTCCTCCGATTCCACCGGAACCGGGCGCTTCTTGCCTTACGAGCGGACCGAAGTCGTCAGCATCGCCCGTGTACATGATGAATCCGAGCGTGATCTGTTTGATGTTGCTCAGGTCCAGCGTGCGCTTTGCCGAGGCCTTAGCCTGGGCAAATACGGGGAAGAGAATTGCAGCGAGAATAGCGATGATCGCAATAACGACGAGTAGTTCAATGAGTGTAAATGCTCTAGAAGTGCGTGCTTGCATTGGACTAAACCTCCGTTGGTTTTAATGAGTCCCGACAGGGCCTTCCACGCGTTCAATTGCGTAGTCGGCAACTAAGAAGTTCGCAGGTATGCGTATATCAATGGGCTCCACAGACGTGCCTACGGACAGGTCATGGAACCGCTTGCCAGCGGCTAACCCAATGTCGAATTGGCGAGAAGTAATTCGGTGAATCCTGGACGAGCTGCGGAGCATCATTGCCGGCCAGTCGTTGAATGTCGCAACCTCAAGCTGCCCTGGCACGGGGATCTCCAACTGTTCGCATGAGTCCAAGACCCCAGCCGCAATCATGTCTTGGGCGCAAAGCAGAGCGGTGGCAGGCATAGCCTGATTGGCCAAAGTGAATACGGCATCGCGGACAGGCTCCAAGAAAAGTCTGAACTCGGCAAACTCCAACTCAGGTGGAAACTGGCGTTCATAAAGCGGTTCGACTGAAAGGCCAGCATCGCGAAGGCTGGACCGGTACGCCTCCAACGACTCCATTGCTGCCGACACGTTCGGTTTGTGAAACCCTAGGTACGCGATGCGTTGATGCCCACGCTGTATCAGAGTTCGCATGGCCAGCTCGGTCGCTCCAGCTCGGTCGTTCTTGACCAGGCTGGCCTCGACTCCGGTTGGACGCCGGTCAAGGAAAACAAGTGGCTTTCCCGATTCGAGGAACTCTTGGAATGCAGGACGGCTGATCGGGTTAGAGGCAGTTGGGAAGCAGATGATGCCGTCCGACTCGTTGATCATGCGTCGAACGAACTCCGCCTCTCGACTAGGATCCAAGCTCGAATCGCACATCAGCAAGCTTGTGTTCGGACCTACGCCCTCCTGAAGCCCGTGCAGCAGTTCAGGTTGAGGAAACCCGGCAGCGGGAGCGAGTTGATCGAAGATCAGACCGACGACTCCCTTCTGCGATTGCTGACGATTGGTTACTACCGTTCCCCAACGTCGCTGCCGCGCAACGTAGCCTTGCCTCTGCAACTCGTGAAGCGCTCGATGCGATGTCGCTCGACTTACACCCCAGATCTTAGAAAGCTCTTCGTCGGATGGCAGCTTCGTGCCTTCCGGCAAGACACCCGATTCGATGTCCTTCCGTATGGAATCTGCCAACGACTCCCATCTAGCTTCCGCCATACGAGCATTATATACGAGCTTTATTTATATAGCACGTGCTATATAAAATCCTCGCATAAATACCAGTGATGACCGAGTGAATCGAATTCAAAGCGGGCGACTTGGATTAGTAGGCGGCAAGACTTGGCGGGCGTGGAGCGTTGCCGTTCGCCTCAAGCCAGTCGGCATGATGCGACCTTCCCGTGGCTCTCAGCCGTTCGATATAGGGCGCCCATTCGTTGCCGAGATACCTCGCATGGTACGCGCCGCCTTCGGCTTGAACTTGGATGAATGGATCGCCGATCCCGCAGTCGGCGGAAAGTCGTGCAAACTCCGCCGTCATCTCACTTCCAACGGACTGGACGATCTCAGGATGGTTTTGAGCGAGGTTCTTCGTTTCGTGGGGATCGTTGGCAAGGTCGAACAGCATCCATTCGCTGAAATCCTTGATTCCGGTGTTAATCGTATGAATTAGGATCCAGTTGTCCCACCGCGCAGTTCGCTGTAGGCTCCACGCGCCTTGACTCAAATACAGCTTGTCACGTCCGCCCGCACCTGACTGGAGCGCACTCGCCATCGACGCTCCTTGCCATCCCGCGCCCGCAGTTAGCTCTCTTCCATTGGGGCCGGCAAGGTCGACGATCGTCGATGCGAGATCGAGGTGGTAATGCAGTCCACCGACTTCGACTCCCGATGGAGTGACGCCAGGCCACCGAATGACTCCGGGAATATGATTCGTGAACTCATCGGCGGTCTGGTGATCCCCCCATACGTTCAATTCGCCCAAGTTCTCGCCGTGATCGGCGGCAACGATAATCGCGGTTTCATCGAGGACACCGGCTTCATCGAGCATGTTAACGATCCGACCGACGTATTCGTCCGCGTAACGGACGCCGCAATCGTATCCGTCAAGGTGAACCTTTGCATCCTCAAGCGAGGTGATCTCTCCGCGTCCCCATGGCCAGACTTTCGGATTGATCTTCGAATCGTAGTGAGGAACTTCGTGGGCAGAATGAGGTCCATACGACGCTCGTTGTTTCGCGATGATCTCTTCGGTGACCCAAGCGTCGATCGGGTCGTTTTTGAACGGATTGCCAAACGACTCGGGAGTGTCGTACGGAGTGTGGGGGTCCCACATGTTCACGTGGAGGAACCAGTTATCGCTTTTGGCGCGGTGCAAAAGCCAGCGTTGGGTCTCCGCGAAAATCTCATCCGCGTTCTCCATCCCTCCACGCCCGGTGTCGACGGTTTCGTTGAACCCGTAAGTCATTTGATACGCGCTATGCCGTCTGGGAAAGGGGCTGATGCTTGCCGTCCAATATCCACTACGCGTAAGCAACGATGCCAGTGAATTCTGAGCGGCATCGGATCGAAAATCGCGGCTAATCCCCTGCGGCTGAAGGTCCGCGCAGACTCCACCGTGGTTAATCACTCCAGACTGGGCGCCGAACCTTCCACCGAAGAATGCGGTACGACTCGGAAGGCAAGGGGAATCCGAGGCGTACAGATTTCGAACCCTCGCCCCAGAGCTTGCCAACGTATCGATATTTGGACTCGTGTTCCGATGGTAGCCGTAGCACCCGAGGTGGTCTGGACGCAGCGAGTCAATATCGATATACAGAATTCTCATAGCCAAAGACGGTGTACCCGCAATCATGTCCTGAGCGTGGACCTTGCTCTCAGTCGTCAGTTTCTCGGGAGAAAGAGGCGTTCGATAACTAACTCATCAAGTCGGGCCGGTCGTCGTGTCAGACTAATAAACGGTCCGATATGTACCGAGAAAACGATTACGAGAACCCTTCGTTAGTTGGCAGAAACCGATTATCTCCCCGCGCCAACATCTCTCCCTATCCTTCGGCAGCAAGTGCCCTTGAGCACAAAGCTTCGCCACGGGTCATTTCACTGAACGGCGAGTGGCAATTCGACTATGCACCGACGGTCGCTGAGGCGCCTCCGGAGTTCTGGCAAACCGATTTCGATGCATCGGGATGGGATCGAATCGCGGTGCCTTCCTGCTGGCAGATGAAGGGATATGGGTATCCACACTACACCAACGTGATCTATCCGTTCCCGGTCGATCCGCCGCGCGTACCGACTGAGAACCCGACCGGATCGTATATTCGCACCATCGACCTTTCCGAGCAGTTTGTATCTGGATGCGTACGAATCCGGTTCGAGGGCGTCGATTCCTGCTTCACCGTTTGGGTCAACGGGCAAGAGGTCGGCCTTAGCAAAGGCAGCCGGCTTCCCTCAGAATTCGATGTCACGCCATACGTCCGGTCGGGACAGAACAGCATCGCAGTGCGCGTGATTCAGTGGTCCGACGGAAGCTACCTTGAAGACCAAGACATGTGGTGGCTAAGCGGGATTTTCCGCGACGTTAGCCTGATTGCGACACCCAAAGTGCATCTCGAAGACGTTTGGGTCCAAGCCGTTTCATCATCCGACGGCGCATCGGTTTCGGTGAACGTCGTGATTGAGAATTCCGGAGACGCCCCGTTTGCTGGGAACGTATATGCCGAACTTGCCGACATGTCGGGGCACTGCCTACTAGCTTTCAGAGGCGAAGTCAAGGCGCCATCGAACGAACGTGCGAATTTGACGCTAACCGGATCGTTTCAAAATCCGAAGCTCTGGAGCGCGGAAACCCCGACTCTTTATACGGCTACGATCAACCTCAACGAAACCGATAGTGCGATCGAAGCCACTTCGGTCCGCTTCGGTGTGAGGTCGGTTGAGATCAGTGACGGAAATCTGCGGGTCAACGGGAAGGCGGTGATCTTCCGTGGCGTCAATCGCCACGAGCACCACCCCGACGACGGAAGGTCACTGACTCGCGAAACCATGCTAGAGGACGTGCTGCTGATGAAGCGGCATAACATCAACGCCGTACGCACCTCACACTATCCTCCTCATCCATACTTCCTCGACCTTTGCGACGAGTACGGGCTCTATGTGATCGATGAGTGTGACCTAGAGACGCACGGCTTCTGGAACGCAGGACTGACGAACCCGTCGAAGGATCCGATCTGGGAGCAGGCGTATCTCGACCGTATGGAGCGCATGGTCGAAAGGGACAAAAACCACCCTTCGATCGTGCTCTGGTCCCTAGGTAACGAAGCGGACAGCGGGCAGAACCATCGCGCAATGACCGAATGGACCCATCGCCGCGATCCAAGCCGGCCGGTTCACTATGAAGGCGATACTTGGGCCGAATACTCCGATATCTTCAGCCAGATGTACACCAGCCACGAGACGCTGACGGCGATCGGTGAGAAGACGGATACGTTCGAGGCTCCGGAAGCGATCGTCAAAGGTCGTTCGGCGAAGCCGTTCATCATGTGCGAATATGCCCATGCGATGGGCAATGGCCCCGGCGCTCTCAAAGAATATTGGGACCTCTTTTACAAATACGATCGCCTTCAGGGCGGCTTTGTTTGGGAGTGGATCGACCACGGAATGCGGAAGCGGACCTCGGATGGCCAAGAGTTCTTTGCCTATGGCGGCGACTTCGGAGAGCACCCGCACGATGGCAACTTCGTTATCGACGGCCTCATCTTTCCGGATCGAACCCCATCTCCAGGTTTGATCGAATACAAGAAGGTCATTGAGCCGGTTCAAGTGGACTTGGTCGATGCTGCGACCAATCGCATTCGAATAACCAACCTGTACGACTTTATGGACCTCAGCCACCTTGACGCCGAATGGCAAGTGGTGGCGGGAGGAGTCGTCCTCGCGACTGGCGAGCTAAAGCTGCCCTCTATCGAAGTCGGTAAATCTGCAGAAGTCGATGTACCGGTTCCGGGGGGATTGGTAGTCGATCCCCAATGGGACGAACTGCTTCAAATTCGTTTCTCCCAGGCAAAGGCGACATCTTGGGCTCCCGCAGGGCACGAGATCGCGTGGTCTCAGTCGATTCTTCGACGTGCTCAGAAGGCCGAACCTGCGCCGATTTCAGGAAAATCGATCAAGGTCGATGATTCCCGGAACTCACTGGTGCTGTCCGGCGAAGGATTTGGTTACCGGTTCGACAAAGTCCACGGAAGCCTATCTCAGATTGTAGTCGGCGGTACGGAACTGCTCAAGTCGGGTCCCAAGCTCGATTTGTGGCGTGCCCCGATCGACAACGACCATCACCGAAGCAAATGGCGTGAACTCGGGATCGACAAACTCGCTCATCGCCTCGATGGTTACAACTCAAATCTTGGTGCTGACGAGGCGATCGTTTGGATCGGTACGCGCCTCGCCCCTGCGTCGCACTCACGCGCGTTTGCCTGCACCTATAAGTACAAGCTAACACCCGATGGATGCATGAAGCTTCACGTTGGAGTTAGACCGGACGGCGACTGGGGCGAATGCGTACCACGAGTTGGGATTCGGCTTTCGCTTTTCGACCTTTTCGATCACGTTCAGTGGTACGGCCTAGGTCCCGGCGAGTCGTATTCCGACAGCCACCAATCGGCGAAGATCGGTCTATGGAACGCCACCGTCGATGAGTTGGAGACCCGGTACATCTTCCCTCAGGAGAATGGAAATCGATCCGACGTACGCTGGGTCACGTTCTTGAACGAAGCCGGAGAAGGTGTTCAAATTTCCGGACCGGAAACGTTCAACTTCACCGCGCACAGATACACGGCGGAGGACCTCGATGCGGCGAAGCATCTGCATGAAGTCCCCCGGCGCGATGAGATCGTCGTGAATCTCGACTACCGTCATCACGGTCTAGGCACCGCGAGTTGTGGTCCCGGTCCACTTCCCCAATACGTCCTCAAGCCCGAACCATGGGAGTTCGAATTCGAGTTCAGGCCAGTCCAATCGGCGAAGTAGATGATGATAGTTGAGAGTTAAAGGCGCATCCAGATATAGATAGGTTTTTCGTCTATTTTTAGGTGTATCTGCCCTTTCTCGTCCTTCTTGATGGGCGTTATGGTTGGAGTTCCGTCGGTCAGTGGCATCTGTTCGGCCTTAAGAACCTTCCCAGTCGGCTTGGGAAGAACGATGTCGGTCGTTCTTGACGATCCGGTAGGAGACCAGGCGACCCAGATAGAATCGCTCGGCTGACTGACGCTCTGATACTGATAAACGTAAGCGTCCCCGGGACGCTCAATCACGACTTTGTCGAAGCGGTAGTCCGCCAATGCTTTTCGGAGATGGGCGACCGCATAGAACGATGGCTTGGGCTGATAGTTCCTCGTCAACCCCGATGAGCCGTGCAACTGGGGATCGTCAGTGTCGTTAAACCAGTACAGGTACGCGCGACCGATGTCCATTGCCGAGAACACCAGATACGAACGGACGATGAACTTCGCTTGCTCTTCGTCGGTATTTCCCATCCACTTGGAGAAATCACCGGTCGATTTGTTCGGTTTGGTGGTGGAGTCGTATCCGAACTCAGTGATCCACACTGGCCTTCCCGGCGCATGGGCGTTCCTCCATTCGATGATCTCACGGGCTTGCTTCAGATAGACGATCTTGGGATTTTCCGGATAGCTACGCTTCCATGTCGGCCAGCCTTCGACGAACGGATAGATGTGGACGTTAACGACGTCGATCAAGGACTCAAGACCTTCAAGGCACGCGACATCCTTGGAGTATTTGTCTAGCTTTCCGAGCGCAACCGCACAAGTTGCGATTTTCAGCTTAGGGTCTCCCTTCCGAATCCCCTTTGCCATGTTCTCGAACAGCATCCGATACTGCTTCTCATTGAATTCCGCCGGTTCATTCCCGATTTCGACCGATTCTGCTAATGGCTGATCTCCGGAAGGTCCGAAGTAGCGAGCGAACGACTCACCATACGTGAACGCGTTGGTTGGGGTCCACTTATCCGGCGCAATCCCGTTGGTCTGGGCAGTAACGTCGATCCGATATCCACGAACCACCCATTCTCCGTAAAGCGTGAGCCAATTCACGCCATTTCGAGTCATCGGAAAAGTTGCGGCGTTCGAAGGGTTGTCTCCGAGATCCCAGTCGATGTCGTGATAGTCCCTGACGACCGACGTCACAGGCTTATAAAGGATCGGCTTGAACTGAACGGTGTGAACGTTGAGCCCAATAAAGTCGCGCATCGCCGGCTTTTGGCCGGTAGCGACGGCAAACAACAGCGGCAGAAAAACCATGTCTTCAGCTTGGCCGAAATCCGAACAATTCAAGCCGTTTTTCACTTTTCTCGCACTGTCAGTGAACGGTTGGATCGTGTAGCGACACTCATCGGTATTCGTCAGATCTCAGTGGGTTCTGGGGAAAGCAAGCAGTAGGAGGAAGATCCATGTCGCTATTCGTTAGTGGAACATTGCTCGTGACCATGTGCTTTACCGCGCAGGCGCCACGAGATGACCGGGTTGTCGTTTACAGGAACATCGCCCTGTATCCGATCTATTCAGGATTGTCGAATCGCTCGGCAGACGTCATCACTTTGGACGAGGGGATCAAACAAGGATCAATCGTCATCACCGAAACCGGGAACGCGCCCGATATGGTTCGCCCGCGCCCAGGCAGGAGCGGCTTCGGTGGCGGAACATCGTTCGGATCACGACAAGCCGGTGGCCAACGGTTTGGCGGTGCTCAAGTGAACACACTGTGGCTCACCAACAACAGTGGCAAGACGCTGATGCTCGTTGCAGGAGAGATGCTGCTAGGCGGTCAGCAAGATAGGATCGTCCAAAAGGATGGCCTCATCCCGCCGAGCAAACAGCCAACCGACTTGGCCGTCTTTTGCGTCGAGCACGGACGATGGACGGCTCAAACCACGACCTTCGGCGGATTCAAAGGCGCCGCAGGTGGGATGGGTGGAGGCGGAGCATTCGCTGCTCCGAGCGGAGGCAGAGGTGCAGCCGTAGCTACGCGTAGCCAGACTGAGGTTTGGGACAAGGTGGCGACACAACTGAAGTCGCTCGGGACGAATAATGCGACGGGGACCTATCGCGAAAACTATGTGAGCGAAAAGACGCGCCCAGTTTTGGACGAATATGTTCACGCGATCCTCCCGAAATTCCCTGCTGGCGAGGCATCCGGCGTAGTGGTCGCCGTCAATGGAAAACTAATCTGGATGGACCGGTTCGATACGAAGCAGACATTTGCCAAGTACTGGCCAAAGCTGCTCAAATCCTATGCGCTAGAGGCGATGGCCGATTCGTTTGAAGAAGGCCGACCTCGAAGGAATCCTACCTTTAAGGAGGCGATGCACTATGCGCAAAGCCGGGATGGCAAAGCTAACTTCGAGGGTGTCGAGGGCATCAGCAAGCTAACCAAAGTCGAAACCGACAACACTATCCTCTATGAGTTAGAAGACCTGCAAACCAATCCAGGCATCGTGGTTCACGCCAACAAAGTGACCAAGCAGTAGAGCAAGCACATCCGACGGAGTTCGCTCCGCCGGATGTCGTCGTCTGAGACTGGCTAATATCGAACGTCGACCGTAACCGAGCCGCTAAGGCCATGAAGTCTCACGACCTCTTTCGATCGATCGAAGTCCTTCCACGGCTTACCGTTGACGGTCACCGACGTCATCAGAGTCGAATTGGGATGCCGCAAACGAAGCAAAACAGCTTTGGGATTTCCCCGTTCCGGCATGGAAACCAGTGCTTTGACTTTTCCGTTCTCCACATCGGAAACGACTTCGTAGTCAACGTCTCCAAAGTGGGTGGGGGCATGCTTCACCGAGATCCGCTTGCCTTGCTCAAGCCACGAACGAGGCGTTCCTCGACAAAGCCATAGAGACTTATCTTCCTCCATAACGAGTAAATTGCGGAACCTTTCGAGGAACGCGGCCTCCTCGAAGATCTTGTCCGGCGGGCCATGAACGGCGTGTTCGTTGAACACATAGCCGTCGTTCGGCAGGATATCCACGGCATAGCAGTTCAAGAACGAGCGAATAAAAACCGGTATGTCGTCGCCGTCGAGGTGCATATTGGCAGTCCGCTCGAGGCCGCCTTGGTACTGCCATCCGGCTAAGAACCAATCGCGGTTTCCGACGTTCTGGTTCTCCAAAAGCAATCGGTCCTCCAGTACGTCGAGATAGCCCTGAACCCGAACATCCGTTGCCGGCAGCAAACCGGCAGGACTAATCAGCGCCGCCCCGGTTTGAACCGTATCCCAGTAGAGCGGTCCGACATGACTTCCCGAGCCGTCTCGTTGCCATCCCCAAGCCCCTGTCGACAACCCTCTGCAGTAGCAGGCAAATGGGACGACCGAATGATAGGTACCGTCCCGAACCGGCACGACCGGGGAGAGGGCGATGGAGCGTTCGACGGCAGCTTTAAGGTCCCTTCGATAGGCTTCCGCCTCCGTCTTCAGCTTGGCGCCCTCGGCCGGATCTATCTCTGAGATCGTATCAGCCAGTCGGGAGACAGAAGCCCAATAGTAGGCCTCGCACTCGTAGAACTGCATCCATAGTCCGCCACTATCGGGTGTGACTTGAAGCGCCGGTTGAAGCCCCTTGCACCAAAGGCGATCTCCGCCGGGAACCATGCCGGAAAGTAAGCGCCTTTGGCGAAGCATCCACTCCGCGTTGGCCACGATACGGGCGGCGCTCGCCTTGAGCCACGTCTTGTCGCCAGACATCCAGTAGTGCTGAGTGAGCGCCCATCCGATAGAGCCGGCGCCAAAGGCGTGGATCCCGTCCATCTGTCCGCCGTAACCGTCGGGGCCGACGGCGAATGTAAGGGCGCCTTTTCCATCCGAGAAGTTTCCGACCGGGTGGTCCCGTTCCAGAGGAAGAGAGACCCATTGATCGAAGCCGTCCTCCGCAGGCTTGTGGGCGCCCATCTGGTCGAGCACCGAAAGGACCAGATACGTCTCAGCGGCGAGAATTCCGTACGGGAAGTCGTTGAACCAGAGCTTCCCGTTTGTCGGATGGGTGGCACAGTGCCTTAGCAGATGCCAAGCTCCTAGGTTCCATTGGGCGGTCAACCTTTCCGACGGAACCTGAACCTGCATGATTGGCTCAGCCCCGGTTGGAGGTACCGGATGAGGCGGCAAATTCGTCCCTCGGGTAGCGGCCACGGCGCCTTCCCACGTCTGCTCTTCGTGAGTCCGGGTCTGCTCACGAATCGTATGCTGGCCTTTGGCGGCGAGTTCCTTTTCGAAAGCTCTAGCGTCGGGAGCGTTGGATGCCAACGCGATCGGAGGCTCAGAAGGCGCTCCCGACATTGCAGCCATCGGCATTTCCGAACAGAATCGCCACGTGTCGGCATTGCCCAAACTGTCGGAGTGGGGATTACCCTCTTGTGGATTGGATGCCACGTCTTTGGCGAGATTCCAGGTTCGGCCTGTCCCCCCAACCTCAGAGATAGTAAGGTCGACGACCACCGTGCAGCATCGATGATCGCCCTTCGGGCCGACGATCAACGAGATGCAGTCGCCCTTCTCCACCTCGATGGTCCCCAACGACGAACCGGGACCTCGAATTGACTTCTGAATAACAGCGCTGCCTTCGCCGCTGGTGGTCCCATGGTTCTCGACATGTCGATCTGCCTTGGTATCGTGGGCAACCCACCATTCGATGCCCCGCCCTCCAGCTTGTGCATGGGTCAAGGACCCGGAGACCCTCACACTTCCTTTGATTGGCGAATGCCACTCGGCGACCACATCTACATACTGCCCTGGATGCATCGCCGCGCTTCTTGCCGGGACGGTAATGCCAAGAGCTGAGACCGGTTGATCGGTTCGATTAGAGCCAAACCACGGAGTCTCGTTCGATCCCCAGCCTTTCAGATCGGTATTACCGGCGATCTCGTCCATCTTGGTCGACATCGGCGTTGGATTGACCTTGAGCATCGGCGCAGGGCCACCTGGAGAAAGCGACGCCGAAGTGCTTCGAACGAAGAAACCGTATTCGGGAGCGAGGATTGGGCCGTTCTCAAGATCGGCGGCCAGGAAGGAGAAGTTGCCCGATTTCGTCCAAACCGTCACGATCGTGCGGGCGACATCTTCACCTTGAGTTGTATAGGCTTGGTGTTTTCGCCACTTCGACGTGCCCATGTACAGGAGGCTCATCTTGACACCGCGCCGAGATCCGGTTTCGCCAGCCGAACTCCACGCTGTCTCCGAGTTCATCGACGTTCTCGGATCTTCATCCAACGGCTTAATCTCGCTCAAACGGCCGTCGTAAGCCTCGATTCGACCGCTGTAGTCGCGGTTGGCATTCGCTCGATCGAATCCCCATTCGACTTCGACGTCCATCTTTTTCCAAGAATCGGGGGTGAGAACGCGCACTTGAGGAACGTCATACGCCTTGGCGTCTTTGGGTCCGACGACGCTTGCGACAATGCCGCAGGTGTTGAGCCCAATCGCGTAGGTGTAGGTCCTCCCGCCATTTGTAACTTCTGGCTTTGATGCCGGGACGACCGACCCGAGGTTGTTCCACCAGGAACTGGACGGGCTCTTGTTCATCAGCGCGTTGATCTGTACTTCCTCGGGCGCTGGCTGGCGTTTTGAGTGCGTCGACCACGTCAGTTCAAGCGTTTGAACGGGTCGGATCTCCTCCCAAAGCAACCCACACATCGCCCTCTTCACGTCTGGGTTCTGAAGATCGACCGCTTTGTTCAGCGGAAGGTGAGCGTAGTGGATGAGGGCAAACCAGCTTTCCGGTTGATTCGCCTCCGGTTTTCGATCGGCACGAAACTGATAGGCACTTGGCGCAATGTCCACCGGTTGACCGACCGAATCGGGAGAGACCGAGACACCGATATGCATGCCGATTGCCAAAAGGAGATTCATCATTGATCCTGCCCAGAATAACCGTTGCGTCGCAATTTAGCGAGAGGATGGGCGGCTACTCGTCGCCGTATTGGCCGAACTCACGGACGGCCCCAAACATTGCAAGAATGTTCTCCACCGGAGTCCCAGCTTGGATGTTGTGGATCGTGTTAAATACAAACCCGCCACCTGGGGCAAAGATCTGGATTCGCTCTCGAATCTCATCCCAAACTTCGTCCGGTGTCCCGAAGGGAAGAGTCTTCTGAGTGTTAACTCCGCCGCCCCAAAACGTGATTCGGTCGCCAAACCGATCTTTGAGCGTTCTCGGATCCATCCCTTCGGCGGAGCATTGAACTGGGTTAAGAATATCGAATCCGGCATCGATAAAATCGGGGATCAACGAAACGACTGAGCCGCACGAGTGCATCATGCACTTCCACATCGTGTGCTCATGAACCCAATCGGTAACCTTGCGATGGAAGGGCGCGAAGAGATTCAAATACGACTCGCGTGAGATGAACGGACCGCGCTGGGTTCCGAAGTCGGTTCCGGTTAGGAGTACGGCGAACACCTCGTTTCCGACCACTTCGTGGATCCTCTTGAGGTTTTCAATACCGATTTCGCTTTGACGCTCGAAAACCGCTTTGATGTATTCGGGACGTAGCGAAGTGCTGACATACCACTCCTCGATATCGCGAATCCCTTTTGGATGCTTCAGGCCGATTCCGGGAACTAGCGCAATATCGCCGAAACCGGTACCGCCGAAGCTGGCAACGATTGCTCGATCCGATTTAGAAAGCCGCTCGACTTCGCGTCCGAAGTGAGCGAGGTCTGCGTCGGAGATCGGACCGAACTCCTCAAGGTTATCCTCAATGTTGAGGTTGTCTTCGTCGATCGGTTCCTGCCTGACGATGCCGTCGAAGTAGAACCCGTCCTTCGGCATAATCCCGCTTGCCGGAACCGTCTTGTCGCCTTGCGGATAGAGCAGCAGGCTGCCGTCAGGTTCGTATTCGGTGTTGAATCCTCCCGGTACCAAGACCGGGGTTCCGTCGGCAAGAGCCCACTCCTTCCAATCGGCATTTGGGAACCCAAATCCGGTGCGCGGGCCCAACATACCGATGACATCGACGCCAAGCGTGTCGAGAAGATCGGGCGCGACTTCACCTAACATCTGGTAGGGGTTGGTGACTTTGACTGGGGTCCCCGGTGGATCAAGTTCCAAGGCTTGTCGCAGCCTGTAGACAACCCCTACGTGGACTCCCGAAACTGAAGTCGAGCCCAAGTCGACCGGCAATCGATCCGGTTCCACATGGGCTACCGAGGCAACAACCCGCTGAAGGGACGTCATACATTCTCCCACGATCCTCGGCCAGTCTATCCGTGAGGCTCAACAGGGGCCTGTCGTGATTTCCCAGGACGACACGTCCTCGACCGTACAAGGCAGTTCTTCGTTTCGCCACATCGTAGACCGTTCAAATGCTGTCGAGTACTTTTCTGAAGAAAATCATCGATTCCCGTCAGGAACCTCTGCTCGATACGTTAGAGTTCTCTTTACTGCACCAACTAACGCTCAGAACTAGGCCTCAACAAAACAAGTACAAGTTTATGGCAAGTACCAAAAGGACCTCGCCATTCCAAACATGAGCGTTAAGACCCCAAAAGTGAAAACGAAGCACGCGGAGGTCGTCATGGACCTTCAGGAAAGGTTGGCGAACGGCACATTCGTTCCCGGCGGGCAATTGCCAAGCGAGCCGTTTCTTGCCCAGGAGTATGGCGTCGCCTACATGACGATACGTCGGGCGATCACAACTTTGGTCGAGCAAGGACTAATCTATCGGGTTCGCGGACGCGGCACCTTTGTCGCGGAACCGCCGTCACTGGATCGGCACCCTTCGATTGGGCTGCTATTGCTTCGGAACTGGCACAGCATCGACCCTTTCTATTTCCCTCCTTTGGTAACCGGCTTTGTCGACTGCGCACAGGCGCTCGGGTATCAAGTTCATCTGGCGGACCGATCGGAGCCTTTGCTTGAGCTCCTCCGATTTCACGAACTGCACGTTCGCGCTGTCGCCTGCGTCATCCTCGAGCACGACGACCTGAAAGACGCCGACGACCTGCTGGACAGGGGCGTCATGGTTGTGGCGATCAACAACTACGGCGGGCTGCGCCGAGTCACTTCGGTGAGCCCCGACAATCGAAAGGGATCGTATGAAGCGACCAATGCGATGATCCAACTTGGCCACAAGGACTTTGCCTTCTTGGCGGGACCGAAGCTGAACCTCGATGCCATCGAGCGGCGAAAAGGATATGAGGCAGCCCTAAAGGAAGCAGGAGCCACGATTCGAAGCAGCGTCATCCTTGAAACGGGGTTTCTCGAAGTGGGCGGATACGAGCAAGCCGGCGAATTGCTAAAACGTGGAGTACTACCGACTGCCATAGTTGCGGTGAGCGATCTCCCCGCGATCGGAATGATGAAGAGGCTGCAAGAGGCATCCATCCGCGTGCCGGAGGACGTCAGCATATTTGGCTTCGGAGACTTCCGCCTAACCGCCTATATGAACCCGGCTTTAACGACGGTTCGGATGCCGCTCGAAGAGATCGGTCGTCGCGCGGTCGAGGCGTTGATAGCCCAGAACCGCGGTGGCCGCATCGATACCGTCAAATTGGATTGTCCAATCGTTTGGCGCGAGTCCGTGGCAGCGCCTTCTCGATAAATCCCGAAGAACTTCTTCGATTCATGGACTAATCTTGCTATCTTGCTTGCGTTCTATATAGAAGATACGGTAGCTCTATGAAATCACCTTCTCGCCTATTCGAAGCGTTCACCCTGATCGGGTTCCTTTGACAACAACAGAATTGACACATTGACTTCCCAGAGAGAAATAGGATGCATTCTGTATAGAAGGCATTCCGCCAGTACCTATCGCAAACGGTAACGTTGGTGAGATAGCATTGTATCTCACACTATGATTACCTCCTCGGAAAAACAAACGCGAGCCCAATCCCGGCCGTGGGATTGGGCTCGCACAATTAGATCGTTAGTCTAATGCCAGATCTAAGCAGGCTAATGCTTTAGTGCCTTGATTAACGCATCCCTCACTTCTGGTGTTGTACCAGACACTATAATAAACAACTTCTTATCGAGCACGGGAGCTACGCACCAACCCTTGAAATACTGGTGATCTTTAAAGACTCGCGCATCGATGACGCCCTCAAGGACGCCAACCCTTCCCGGAAGTTTGGGAGTTTCGTAAACTGTCCCGATACCACCCTTCTTAAAGCCATATTCGAGTTGCACTACATTTTGAGGTTTCTTGATTGTTGAGACCGTATCCGGCCCAACCATGGCGCAAAACGCTCCCATCTCGATGAATGAGGCCTTATCGGCTTTGACAACGTCGAATCCGGCCGCCTTAGATATCTGAAAGAACGGGTAGATGTTCGGCCTTGCGCTGCCGCCACGACCTCGTCCTTGATAGGCTGACGCAACGCATAAAACCGCCAGAAATGAGACTAGAACCGGGTATCGCATCTTCATAGTAAAACCATTGCCCAGAAACAATTAGGGCCGAACCGTAGTATACGGATTCGGCCCGAATATGAATATGCCCTAACAGGGCCTTGCTTTAGCCGCCGGATTTACCGCCAGCTTTGCCGCCGCCGCCGGCAGGCATTCCGGTTTTAACTCCGGGAGGCGCCGCCATCGGTTCGTCGACCAAACCGCCGCCCATCCGAGCTTTGGCTCCGCCTTGTCCTGCCTGCATCTGCGCAGCCTTATCTTTGTCTACCTTTGCGTCGCTTGCAGTCCCGGTGTCGGGGGTACAGCCCGCAACCACCAGAGCGCACAGACCAACGAGCATATATTGATTTCGCTTCATCATTTTGTTTAGAAGCTCAGATCGTTCAGCGTGCCGTCGAGGGTCCACAGGTAGTTGGCTACGTTTGTGACCTGGGCGCCGGAGTTCGAGTTGTTGTAGGAAGCGGAACCGTAGTCCGTTCCCTGAGCGAGGAAGCCATCGTTGCCGAACTTGGCATGGCCGTCAACCCAAACGACGTTTGCTCCGCCGTATGGCTTGATTGCGCGGGTGCTTGACGTGATCTTGCCGACGTTACCGTTGTTAGCAGACCAGTTGCCGGAACCTGTCGTTCCATCCCATCGGATACAAGCGTTGGGAGCTGGGTCGATGATCGGCCACGCGCCAGGAGCGTTCGACTGGTAGTAACCGCGCTGAGGTGCGGTAGTGAAAGCCTGTGAGGTGGTGAACATGACCGTCGTAGCAGGGTGGGCGCCCTGGGAAGAAGATCTTCCGAGTGAGCTTACACAGCCATACCATGGGGACAAGAACAGGTAGTTGTAGCCGAAGCTCGTAAATCTTTCTTGGTTATAGAACCAGTTGACAGCAGTTGTCGAAGTGCTTTGGCCGCCAACGAAGAAGCCGTCTGGATCGCCAACGCCTGGATCGACCATGATGCCGTAGTTCTTGATGTAGGGCTGAGCAAGGAGAACCCAAGTCTGAGCAGTTGCAGCTTGAAGCTGAGCGGCAAGTGTAGTTCCAGTTGCGAAGTTCGCGTTGCTCGCGAGCATGAAGTAGTCGTCGTAATCGCCCTGATACATGATTTCGGCGAGTCCGATCTCTTTAACGTCGCTGAGCGACGAAGCCTTCTTCGCGGCCAACTTTGCCTGAGCGAAAACGGGGAAGAGGATAGCAGCAAGGATTGCGATGATGGCAATAACAACCAGCAATTCGATAAGCGTAAAGGCCTTTTTCATAGTAACTCCTAAGGAAGTGGAGAGTCTGCGGAATCCCGCAGGGTGTGGAGATTATATGAGAGCTTTCCGCAATGTGCAAATCGATATTAGAAACTGCGCAATTCTTACGCAGGTACCAAATCCGCCCAGGCTCAAATATCCCGCTATTCTAGTCGTCCGAATTGAGCGCTTCAGCTTCAACTGGAGAGTATAAAGAAAGAGTACCAACCTCGACGGTGTTCGATCCGAGGTCGCACGTGATTCGCTCCCAGAGCTTCCTTTGGCGCTCAGCGAGCGTCATTTCATCGAATTCCCGAGCGATGACAGTGCCAGACCAGTGGCCATGAAATTCGTGGATGTCGATTTCTGCGGACGGGACTACAGATCGGATTGCGCGTTCGAGCGCTTCTTTGACGGCATTCGACATATAAAAGGCATTGATACGAAGCCCAACCGGGCCTGGGATACGAGACTAAGGATATCTCTGTTCGACTCGAAACCTACCCATTCTGCGATGAAATGCCGCTAAAGACGCACGAACTGAAAAACAGCCCAACCGTAACCGAACGTCGCGGATCTATAGAGTGTGACGGACAAGGTTGGGGCGATCTCCCGATGAAAGAAGTCGATCTGATGCGATTGGTTGCTGCCGGCGAGGCAAAGGGAGTGCAGCAACTCCTCGAGGACCATTACCCGGCGATCTATCGACTCCTCAGGCACCTAAGCAGAAGTCAGGAAGACGCCGAGGATTTGGCTCAAGACGTGTTTCTCACAGCCAGGGCTAAGGGATCTTCGTTTTCCGGCGAAGGCTCTCTACGCGCATGGCTTGCTCGAATCGCTGTCAATGCACATTCAAAGCACTGTCGACGAGAGCGGCTGCAGCGAATCTGCCGAATCCCCGATCGTCGTATCAAATGCGAAGTGGAGACGTTGCTCGACTCGGAGTGGCTTCTCGCAGGAATCGCGAAGCTACCGAATCCGCAGCAGGTAGCTCTCATCTTGCATGAAGTTCATGGCTTCTCGGTGAAAGATGTCGCCGAATTCACCGGATGCCCGGAAGGAACGGTGAAAGCGAGGCTTCACTACGCGAGAGCGACGCTTCAACAGATCCTGATCTGTCCCGACGAGGAGGCTCACAATGTCAAATAGCTTACGGATCCAAAAGGCAATTCAAGAACTTCGTGACGAGCCGGTCGACCGAGCCGCACAGAATCGGTTATCTGCCAAATTGCTACGGCCTATACGACGCTCGATGTTCACGCCGCTCACGGCAGGTGCGACGTCGCTCGTGATCGCAGTCGCAGTCTTTGCCTGGCCAAGTCGAAGGGCCATGGCCTGGGGCCAGGTCGTTCAGGCAACACTTGGTACCCCGAGACTTCACCGAACCGATTTCACAAAGACCGCAAAAGGGGGCGAGTGGACTCGATCTGGAGACGAGTGGATCGAAGGGAATAGGACCTCGATTCAGTTCCGGCTTCATCCATCCCCGCAGGTTTCGCCAGTTACCGTGGACGTTCGCTTTGATGGAACTCGGACGTATCGATTGGACTGGACGGGATTCGGAGTAGTGAGCACAACGCATTCTCGTCATGACGGAAACGAGTCTATGGCCCGATATCGAATCTCGACATTACTGGAGGATTCACGCATAAAATTAGACAAATCGCCAACCGAAGTCAAAATCGACGGCGTCAATCGCCTAAGGTACTTGGCCCGGGCCGGCGATCCGGCAGAGAACCCAAAGGAGTTGATTTCCTTCGCGATATATGTGGAGAAAGATGGTGGGCGCGTTGTAAGGTTGGAGTGGTTCAACCGAAATGGGGAGGTTAGCGAGTACTCCACCATCGACTATCCGACTTCGCTCCCTCCGGGCGTATTTTTGCCTCCGACATCGGGTCCGAAGGTGTTCGACCTCGATCGAGATGCCGACCTAGTGCGAAGGTCAATGGCGAAAGGCATTACTGTCGGCGAAGGCAACGTCCTCCGAGCCGTGATCCAATCACCCTCAGGAGAACTCGTCGTCCTTTGGACGGGAACTCCGCCCAACGGCGACGGTTCTCAGCGACCGAAGGTCGTGGGGAATCCATGCAAGGGCGCCTACGCTCCCGATTCCTTGACGGCATCTCGGTGGAAAGTGAATCCGAAAGGTATCTACCGATTCGATGGGCAACCTCTATGCGGATTGGCCTTGAATTTGACAAAGCCTGTTTCGGGAAAAATATCACTTCAGATGCCTGTCCTTGTGCCTAACCGAGCAGATCCCCTAAGGAACAGCAAAGGAGAGGTCGTCGGATATCGGAGTAAGCAGGTCGGCACCACTACCATAAAGGACTTCCCCATAATCCAGACGATGCCCTTTGGAGTGTTGGGTTACATGAACGGTAGCCGCCGATAGCGAGCCTACTGATCGAGATCTACACGTCAGTGTCCGCAACGATCAACGCCAACTCTCTCGAAGGTCGATCGTAGACTTCCGCATTTCATCCGCCTCATTCGGCGTCACAGAGCCCTTTAGTGCCTGAAAGCCCCGTAGCCTTTGCTGGCGTTCGTTTTCGCCTCCAAGGTAGACGCCGATTGCCTCCTCCAGAACAGCAGAGAACCCCTTTTGACCTCGACGCGCGGCCATGGCCAACAGCGCACTCCGATGCTCCGGCTTCATCTCTACGGTCGTTCGCATTACTTTCTTTTAATAGGCATGTGCATGCATACCAATATTCAAGACTCCATGTGTCGCAGACGAAACAAATCTCAGACCTACCAGGTCTGACCCGCAAGGTGAAATGAGAATGAGATATTGGACGATTGCTTTCCTGGTTGCGACGATTGTGGCCCTTGTGTTTGTATTTGCCGGAGTAACTGGCATGGTTGCCGTGTTCGCTCAATGGCTGTTCTTCATCTGCTTGACGTTATTCGTGGTACTCCTTATCCTCGGACGCCGGCGCACGACTACTTGAATCACCGCTCCCGGAGAAGCTATAGCGAAGAAACGATCCGAGTCCGGCGAATCGGAACGACGGATCGACGTATTTCTCGATGACATAGAACATGAAGTAGTACCATCGGCAAAACGCCCAAACAGTGATCGCAAGCAGCGCTGCCACCTGCCAATTCAGCGTCAAAACAACGACCGATGCACCGGCAAGCACGCCCAACACCAGAAACAGCCATCCCTTCGCTAAAATCGCCTTCGGACTCGTAAGATCGTCGGTCAACCTCATTGCTGCGTTGACGGATGGATCGGTGCATCGGTTCAATACTTTCCGGTTAACTTCAAGAAACCAGCAAACCTTATCATTGGCAATTGATTCGACCAACAAACGGCGTACAATCGCCGAACGACGATGCGAGTGTTTGTGACGGGTGGAATGGGGTTTATCGGCTCGCACGTCGTGCCGGAACTCCTTTCTATGGGTGACGAGGTCACCATCCTGACTCGCAATCCAGACCGGTTCCTCGAATTTGCCAAGCGGCCCGGAATCTCTATCGTCCGAGGAGACTTAGAGGACCCTGCGTCTTATCGAAACGCACTCACTGGACATGGAGCTTGTATCCATCTTGCCCTGATCTGGGATGCCGAGCCCACCGAACTTCAGCTCAAGGACACCCGGGCGGCGATCGCGCTCTTTGAGGCGGCATCCAATGCCGGCGTGGGGCACCTAATCTATACGTCGTCGACGGCGGTTCACCGACCGCTCAAACCGAGTATGAACGAGGAGTTGCGGATTGAGACCAACGACTACTACGGAGCTACAAAGGCCGCCGCGGAACTGTTCCTCTCAGCCTTTTCCCATCAAACGGGTATTCGGTGCAGCACAATCCGCCCTGGAGCAACAATCGGCAACCCGGCGTTCGCGGGGGCACCCTACACGGTATATCGACAGCTCAAAGAGATGGTTCGTGCCGCAATCCGAGATGAGGACATTTTCGTCATTCGTAACGACGGAAAGCAGTTCATTGCGGTCGGCGACTTGGCGAAGGTCTACTCCGCCGTACTTCGATCCACCTCAAATCGTGAGACCTATCTTGTGGTTTCGGAAGATTACACGCGATGGCTGGACGTAGCTCGGGAGTTGGTGACACTGGCGAAATCCAAGAGTCGAATCGTTATCGAGGAATCGAGTTCCGATCAGCAGCCATGTGTCTTCGATGCGGGCAAAATCGAACGCGACTTCGGCCTAAAATTCCATTCCCAGCCCGTGCTTTCCGAACACCTTAGGTTCCTGGTACAAGAGGGCAAAGCGGCGGAATCAGGCGAGAAAGTCGGCAGCAACTAACCCGAGAGCGGACATCCGTTCACTCAAATGCAAATTCAACGTTCCCTTGTGCCAGTTCTTCATGAAGGTGGACCGCGTTTCGTCCGTGCCAAAAACATCGATCCAGAGTGTCCGTCCACCCTCACCATAGACGCGCGCGATCGCTTCGGCTCGATGGTCAATTGCGGTAGCGCATGTGCAGTCCACCATTAAATAAAACGCCGTCGAAAGCCGCCTCCGCGAGTAGCGACGACTCCAGATCTCCGAAATCCACTGGATCCGGCCATCCTGCTCGAAGAACCAATCGTATATGAACTGATCTCCGCCTTGAGGTTCAGTCGAATGGACCTGACGCCAGTCGGCGAAGCGAAGTCCGCCGTCCGGCCCATACCGGGCCGCTCGAACATAGACTGGATCGTGAAGAAGAAGGTCGATCGGCCACTGACTGACTCTCCGTGTAATTCCAAGCCCCTCGCAAAGATGGTATGCAAAGGCATCGGCCTCAATGCTATCTAGTCGGAGGCGAAGCAGGTTAGCTGTTCTCTCAATCCCGATCACCCACGAATCGTGCATTCGGCCGCCATAGTAAGACTGAAACTCCGAAGCGACCGGAATCGGTTTGTTGAACTGCTCGCGCAATTTCCTTTCGGCTCGCTCTTCACGCTCCTCGTCGTAGTTTGAGCCCGGCTTTTGAACGGCGACAAATCCGCCGAGATCGTGGATCGATTTCGCATTAGCCAACCAAGAGGAAGCTCGCATAGTCCTTGAGGCGTGATGGAACCAAAGTGTGCCCTTGGGAACTGGCAAAAGAAGCCAAATCCAAAATGACGTTCATATTTGCACTTGTTGCGTGAAGTCGGCTAGTCATATACCCGCCAGGTGGCTTTCTTGGTAATCGAGTAGAGGAAGCAGCACAACGCAACTGACGAGATCGTCTCGATGATCAGGAAGATGGCTAGGAACCCCATCGATGAGGCGGTCGTTGCAACGCCTCCGATACCCATCGCCCCGAAAGTGGAAAGCATCATGATCGGCATGTTGTTCATGCTCTTGGCTTCCTCCATCGGATTTGAAAGTGGCGTTGCGTTTCCTATGATTCCCGGGATAAGCGCGTAAGCCGGCATCGCGATCACTCCAGGCAGGATGAGCCAAACGGACGATGGCCCTTCCATGATGACCACGAACGCTAGCAGCATGATCAGCATCGGTACGCATAAAAAGAACATCACTGCCACTCGCGCACCTTGAAGAAGGGGCGCTGGACCGACGATCGGCGCGGCGATGAAGACCTCCGCCGCTCGGTACTGCTGCGAGAACTTGATTAGGTTTAAGGCCGACAGAGGCACGATACACAGGTATGCCGCCGAAAATGCCACAAAGAACCCGCCCATTCCGCTTTCGATCGCATGGCTTGCTCTTGAACTCCCAAATCCGTGGTTCATGGCGAGCATCGTGACTGGCATCACCATCATCGGGGCGATCCCGGGATAGAGCCGCAGTTTGGTATCCCGATCTCGAAACATATAGGCACTAACAAGCTGGAACGATGCCTTTGCCACTGAACTCCGAAGGAAAGGTCTTAACAGAGCGGACTCGCTTAGCGCCCTTAACAACCGAATTTGATTCTGCTGTTTCGGTCGTGTGCGATTCGATTCGCCGAGAATCTGAACCCCGGACTCGTATACCGAGGCCATTTTGCCAAATCCCAGCCAAAGGATAAAACCGGTTGCAACCATGCCGGCGCAGGCCAGCATCCACGAGTTGCTGCTTCGCGTGCCTGCAACGGCGTCGTCAAGGGCAGCGAACCACGTTGGCGGCAATAGCTTCAGCCACCAGGCGCCGGCGTCGATCTGTCCCACCCCTCGGTTCATGCCCATCACCCTAGGTAGGACCTGGCTTCCAACTGTGATGCACACAATGACAACCACCTGCATCGTCGTCATTACGCCTTCGAGCCGCTCGCGACCGATCCACCGAAGGCAAAGCTGGTACATGAGAACAACGATCCCGATGCAGAACAGTGCCGATTCGACTGTCGAAACCAAATGCACAAAGGGAAACAGCAATCCTCCGTCGCTTGCCGTTATCCCGATACCCAGGCCAACAAGGTTGACCGCAAAAGCCATATACAGGGAGATCTGCACAAGTACGGTCGACTTCGCACGCAACAGCATCTGGGAAGTCACCGGCCGGTGCATCAAGATCTCTGACTCTTCCTTGTTGAACAGCGCCTCACCAGCCGAACTCGCGACGAACATCCCAAGCGCCAGGAACGTAATTGAATGGAGCATGATCGATAGCAGCAGGGTTGGCTGACCAATCATCAACAAAGCCGATAACCCTAGTGCGGCGTAGACGAACAGAATCCATCCCAGTTTGGCTGCTAAGGACTTCGGCGCCGTCTCCTTGGTCAACCCTCGGGCTGACTGCCCGCGCAGAAACACGGTCAAAAATAGGCGCCTCAATGTCGCTTCCGGCGACGGAACTTTGTAGATCGTTGGAGGTGGCGTTACTCGCATGTCCTGCTCGTCACGTTTGGCTCATATTCCTAGCCTTAAGGCAGAAACGTCTTCGCGAACGTCTCCGCACGCCTCTCCAGTTCCTGGCCACCCGTCATTTGCGTAAATAGGCGCTCCAGCGTTCCCGAGTTGTGCTCGGCGACCAGTTCGTCCGGCTTGCCATCGACCAAGGATCTGCCCTTGTCGATGATGATCACGCGGTCGCACACTCGCTCGACGACGTCTAGGATGTGGGAGCTATAGATGATCGCCTTCCCCTCGCGGGCCAGCGACTGGATGAGCGCCTTAAACCCCACCGAGGCGTTTGCGTCGAGTCCCTCCAACGGTTCGTCGAAAAACACGACGGGTGGGTTATGCAAGAGAGCGGCTGTGATTACGACCTTGCGGCGCATCCCTTTCGAATACGCGCCAAGCATCTTGTTTGCCAACGTGTCCATGCTGAGGTCGAAGAATGAGATGAACTGCTCGATCCTCGGCCGCGCCAACTCCTGCGGAATCTCGTACAGCGCCGCGACCATCTCCAAGTGCTCGAGCCCGGTCAGGGATTCGAATACTGCCCCCGAATCCGGAACGAAACCGATCTTTCGCTTGACCTCTAGCGGCTGGGTCAGCAAGTCGAAGCCGCAAATCGTAGCCGTCCCACTCGTCGGCGACGTCATCCCCGTCAGCATGCGCAGCGTAGTCGTCTTCCCCGCCCCGTTAGGCCCCAAGAACCCGAGAATTTGTCCCCCCGGAACCTCGAACGACAGATCGTTTACCGCCACTTGGCCCCCGAACTTCTTTGTGAGATGTTGAAGAGTGACCATGGGTATTTAGGCGATCGTGCGCGAACCGCAGCGCAAGTATACGAGCCTTCGACCCGATTAGGGGTTACTCTTCCTTCCCCGGAAGCTGCCTCTCAAAATAAGTCATCGGGAGGAGCAATGCATCCGGAAAGACAGTTGCCAACGATTGATCGAGTGTTACCAAGCGTCCCCCGAGTTGTTTTGCGAGCGAAACCAGGTACGCATCGGTGACTTGTCGATGTCCCATGATCTGTCGCCACGGAATCTGCGAACTGCGCCAAAATCGCCTCGCCAACAACTTTCCCCAAGCTGATCCCCTTTTGGGTTGCCACCAATCCCACTCCTAGTCGGTACTTAATATCGTATGGACGAATCCGATCTGCTGCAGGGACGGATTGAACCGGATGTCTTGACCGAAGACGTCGTGTTTATGAGTTCGATCATTCCGGCTTTTGCGATCGCATTCTATTGCGGTTTCGCGGTTGTTATGCTATTCGGAATCGCTGTATCGACCGTCGAAATGCTCACTGGGGACTGGTCGTACGGCGGACGGTACCTTGTGAATTGCTGTTGGATAACTGGAATCTCGTCGGTTGCCGGGCTTGTGTGGTTCGGCAAGGCAGCGGTTGGCAAGAAGCTGACGGTGAACCGGAACGGCATCAAGGTTGAGTACCGCGGGAGGGTGCTGCAAAGCTGCCGTTGGGAAGAGACAACCCTCAATTCGACCGGAAAAGGATGGCGAAGACGCGATGTTCTCGGAGATGCCCACGGTGTCCCCATCTTTACGATGGCTTACAATTCCAACCATGCCGACCGACTGCTGGTAATGGCGGTCGCCAGAACCCGGATCAAAGGGCTCCGAGAGGTCGCCGACGCCGCCGAGCCGATGCCTCGTAAACAATTGTCATGGTGGCTCCTTGCTCCGATGTTCATCGTCGGCATGGCGTTCTTTCCCATCGAGCGCTCGGCAACTCATTCCCTTGTTGCCGCCGCCGGTGATCCCTCGGCATCGACTGCGACTAAAATCGTCTCCTTAATCGAGGTTCTCGTGTCCGCAATCGGGGTCTGTATGTCGATGCTTGCTATCCAGATGAGCGCAATTCCGATTTCGCGAGCGATCCACTCCCGGTTCCGCAATAAGCACCCGGAACTGACTCAGTTCATCCAAGACCACAAGCGCCTTGAAGCCGTCGAAATGAAGCTGGGCAATATCTACGCTTACGTGAGCCCCAAGTCGCTGAAGTCGAAAGAGGACATGTTGGCGATGAGCTTTTTTGTGTCGCTGTACGGCTTTGGGCTTCTTGCCTCCCCGTTCTACATGAATGACCGTCATTCGCAGATAGCAATCACATGCTTCATGCTGTTTGGAGCCCTGATGCTCGTCGGCGCCGCCGCGCTCGCGACGTACGCAATCCAAATCCGTCGCCCTCTTTACGCTCGTTTCAAGAAGCTGAGCGACCGCGAATACGAAGTCATTTTTCCATCCCGTACCGTCCGCTGCCACCTGATCCGAGCCCCCAAACGCAGTCGCTCCGTGGCCACCCGCCTTGGCGCAATCTCGCTACGCCTCAGAGGCGAGGACAACAAAGCCTATCGCCTCGACCCTAGGTACGTGGTTCCCGTAAACTGACATCATTAGACGCGCACCAAGTTATTTAGCGAACCGAAGCATCATTATAATTATTGTTTTGCTATTGTATAGCCAAGTGCTCGCCAGTTGTGGTACGTTTTGCCGGTATCGCAACATGAACGAATTCTGGCAAGAAATCCTTGACACGATTATTGGCGGGTGGATTGCGTTCTAGGAAGAACGCGAAACCGACGCTGAGATACTGCTGGAACTGGTCAAAGACCACCTCACAAAGCGTGAGCAGCATCAGGCAAAGACGCACTTGCCTCAAGAATGGCTACGCCGCCTTTCGACCGCAATTCAAGCACTCAATGAATATGTAGACCTGAGTGAAATGCACTTTCGTGACCTGACCTGCGTGAAGGTGGCGATCTGGGGTGAAATCTTAGTTTACGTACAAAGGTTTCGGGATGCCGGCGAACCGATCCCACAGCCAGAAACGCTAATCGAAATCTGCTTTAACATTGCACTCAACAAGTGCATAGAAGGTCGATTCTAAGCGAAGACTCTCGTATGTTGCTCCGCGAGTATCGCAGCCTGATGCGCAGCATCGTCTATCTCAATGAGTTCCCGCACAAGGAGGCCCTGACTTTCCGACATCACCTGAATCCCTAACTTGCTCTGTGTGGAAAGACGTTCTAGAGCTTTTAATAGGCGGCGTTTGAAATCAGAGTTCTCCCAGCATAAGCGTAATGCATCACATCCCTTATCCCTGAGCGGGAGCCCCAGACTCCGGTGTAGGAGAAGCGCTTGACAGATTCGATCAAGATCGACGTCCTCAAACTTTGCGCTTGCCGCCTTGAATTCTTCGCATTTACTCATGATCTCTACCTTTCAAACTATATAGGCAGCCACGAGAAGGGAATTCTGGCCAACTCTGAATATTCTCTAAAAAGTGCCGATCAAGCTACTAATGTCGATACTCAGTGGGACAGTTCATCCAAAACTAAATCAAGCAGCACTCTGCGCTTTTCCATAAAAGTGGAGTAAGCCATGCCTAAGCTCTCGGCCAGCACCTCATTCTTGACATCATTTCCGTAGTTCTGCAGAACTGCCATTAGGATTCTACGTTCGAGTGGATTCAGCCTATCCATGACGAGACTCAGAGTGAGTTCATTTTCTACAGCAACGAACGGGTCCTTTTCGTCCGCTACGTCGAAGCTGAGTACGGATTCCCTGTTGTGGTAGACGCGTCGATCGCCTCGAATCAGATTACATAAGCCCTTCGATACCTTCTTGGAGACCCAATCGTTCTTGCGTTTGTCGTCGGACTCAATTGCGGCCCATCCATCTGGATCCTGCTTCACCAAATCCCAAAGATCCACAATGACGTATCCAGCGATCTCATCTGTCAGATCCTGGGTAAGCCGAGCGAACTCGCTGGCCTTTGCTTCAACAAGCAAGATGTGGTTCTCGTAACGATCCGATTATCGATCACCCCACGGCATTACCGGATGTTATTGCGCGAGGGCATGCAGACATGATCAAGGCGACCACTGTTGGCGATCAAGGTACCCGTTGCCCTGGGCTGGGACTGGGCACACCTTCGGCGCCTGTTGAGGTGACGCCTCGGCTAGGTGATCTTCAAGCTCCGAGCGTGGTGGTAGCCGGCGATTAGGTTCTGGGCGGGGACGTCGATGTTGGAGACGTTGCTGGTGAAGACGAAGAGGCCGTGGCCGCCGTCGGTGTCTCGGTAGAAACCGTCGACTTCGGCGCGGACGTCGTCTTCGGAGCCGAATGGGAGGGTTCGGGAGACGCTAAGGCCAGCCCAGATGAGGGGTGGCTCGCCGAAAACGGTGCGCTTGGCGCGCAATTCCTTTATCGATACGCCGCACTCGTATTGAAAGCCCTGGAAACCTCGGAAGCCGAGGGCGAGAATGTCGTCGACGATCGGGCGAACGTCGCCATCGCAATGATGGATCAGCCGTACCCCCGCGTCGACGAGTGGATCGACGATCATCTTCACGGTTGGGAAGTACTGCTCGCGCAAGAACGAAACCGAGCAGAGCGGTCCCTGCATCGAGCAAAGGTCTTCCCCGCAGAACAGGGAGGGGACGAGATCGAACTCGCGATACAGACCGACAAGGATTTTTGCCCGTTCGCGCGATTTCACCGACTTCGACCACCAGATCCGACCGACGGCATCCGGGTACAAGGCGCAAGCACTCAGAAACGCGGTGTATCCGAACTGGGTGTAAAGGGGAAAGTGGCCACCAAGCTCCCAGAAGTTAGGCATCGGAACGATTCCCGCCCAATCGACAGCAGCACGCTCGAAGTAGGTTCGAAATCGTGCGTCTTCTGCCTTCGGGTCGAAGTCAGCGAGGATCGTATCCTCGCTATCGGGAAGTCGCTCGGCGGCTTCAAGCAGAGCCTCCGGCTCAATTCCCTCAAAGGCAGATTCCTCCACCAAACCGGCGCGGATCTGGTCGGCTTCGGTCGTGATCACGGGAGAAACTATCCCGTCGACTCTGAGATAGCGATGGGCTCGCACCACTCCGGCGAGCGGATCGCTCAGATACTCTTCGACGGTGGTACCTCCCAGAGTAGCGAGGTTCGTGGCTCCAAGGATCCAACCTCCGATCGTTGGAACGCGGTCCGCAGTTTGATTGAGGGTTTGACTGACCAGCCTTTGCTTTGAATCCATGCCAAGTCCAGTCTGCCCACGATACAGGTTCAAAAGCGATGAATAAACTTTGTCTTGTGCTTAATTGCTGTAACCTATAATCCGTCCTCGGACCAACCCGCGAGCCGACCGTTTTGCCTTAAGCAGGTGGTGAGCCACCGGTTCCATCGATATCCGCATGATCAAGTCTTTCCCGACAGTCAAACGCGCCAATCGCGGGGCTAATCCGTGAAGCCAGTCACCCTTCGCGACGTCGCCGAAGCGGCCAACGTATCTCCGACCGCCGTATCCCGAGTCCTCCATGGCGGCGATCCGAGTGTGCGTGTGAGCGAAGAGCGCGCAGAGCATATTCGTGCGGTCGCAAAGCGCCTGAACTACCGGGTGAACGCTGTCGCCAGGAACCTCCGCAAGAGCAAAACCCAGACAATCGGAGTCCTATTCGAGAACCTCAAGGGGCTTGCCGATGGTCCGCTTTACACCACCCACCTTCTGGATGGAGTCGCCTCGGTGCTGTTCCATAGAGGCTATCGGCTGACCCTGCTTGCTGGGATCGACCATAACGATATCATCGGTTCTCTCGGCGATGGCCAGCTCGACGGAGTGATATGGTGCAAATTGGCACGCGACGAGGAAACGGTCGCATTGATTCATAAGTCGCCGATCCCGATCGTCGCGATTAATGCCGCCGCACCCAGCTATGGGAGCGACGCGGTCTACGTCACCTGCGACAACACGGGCGGTATCGAGCTTGCCGTAGACCATCTTTGGAACCTCGGTCACCGCCGCTTTTCATTCCTCTACGAATCGGAAGAGGTCAACACTCCAGACTGCGTCGACCGACGCGATGCCTTCCAAAAGGAGGTCGTGACACGTGCCGGGAAAACCGCGATCGTGGAGTGTTCCTGGAAGTTGGAAGGGATCGTCGACCAGCTGTCGGCGACCGAATGTACCGCTGTGATCTGCTGGACCGAGCGACTGGCCGGATTGCTTCTTGAGAAGCTGAGAGACGCCAAGATCGAAGTTCCCAGTCAACTTAGCGTGATCGGCTTCGACTCGACCCAATTCTGTGAGACCACGACGCCGCGGTTGACCGCGGTTCGTCAACCGATCCGAGAGATGGCCGCATTCGCCGCCGAAACCCTGCTCAACCTCGTCGCTGGCGAGAAGTCCGACCAGCACTCCAAAGTCTTCCCTTGCACCCTCGACGTCAGGAACTCAACCGCACCCGCCGCCTGAGGCTAGGGAGCAGTTCCCAAGAATTTCATTGGGCCAATCAAAAGTGTTTTGCATTCCGAGGCAATTCATGTATGATTAGATAAATGGATTTATCATGTGGGTAAATCTAGGATTCGAACTCACGCACCCGCAATGCTGCGGACGGAAGATCATACGATGAGCGTATCAAACATCACTCAAACCACCGGCGGAAAGATCGGGATTGGAGTTTTTCTCGCGGCAGCTATCGCACTGCTCGCCTTTGAAATCACTCACTACACTTCAGGGGATGGATCGCGGACCGTGCCTGCAAAACAGGTGGTATCGGAAGCGCAGCTTCAGATCGACGCCATCAACAAGATGACCAACATCAGCCCTGAGCAGAAGAAAGCAATGATCGCCCACGAACAGGCGGAGATTGCTACCGCTCAAGGCGGCGCCACATCAAGACCTGGACAACCCACCTCCGGTAACTAACCGAATTGAATCAAGCAGCTTTGTCTGGGCTCTAACTTCAGTGCAATTCAATTGCACAGTAGGGACGAATTCCAGGACCTCTCGCCATTATACGGGCCGGCATTTCGGCCTTCTGACTCATCGAATTTGATAGGACGCTCCGAAATTCTCATCGCCGAGAGACTAAAAATGACCCGAAGAAGTACCCAAGCAAAGGCCTTTACGCTCATCGAGCTCTTGGTCGTTATCGCAATCATTGCCATTCTCGCCGCCATCCTCTTCCCTGTCTTCGCACAGGCGAAGGCCGCGGCTAAGAAGACCTCCTCCCTCAGCAACATCAAGCAGATCGGCACTGCCTTTCAGATGTACACGAACGACTACGACGACCACTTCTCCGACTCCGAGCACGGAAGCGGTGGGCACCCGAGCAACACGTCGGATCTCGTCGGCTGGGCTGCCCTGAACTACCCGTACGTCAAGAGCGGCACGACGTTCACCGCTGGCGACGGCACGACCGACACGGCGGCATGCGACGGTGTGTTTCAGGACGTCGCCGCTCCACTTTGCTCGAAGACAATGAACCCGATCGGACCTGCCGGTGCGATCAATCAGGCCGCCCCCCTCTACCAGCAGGGCTATAGCTACGGCGTCAATGCCAACGCGATGCCGGTCAACGACTGGAGCGACGCGTACGCCAGCAACGGTATCACACCGAGTGTCGCCATCACGACGACCCAGTTGGATTCGCCAGCCGACAAGATCCTTGTAATGCCCAAGGGTGAGAACTTCTTCAATCCATCCGGTGGCCAGTATTGGAATTACCCATACTTCGTGGTCGTCGAGTCGCAGTATCTCGGCGCTGGTCAGACTCGCGTAAGCAAATCCGGCGGCGGCAGCGCATCTTGGATTGGTCCTGACGGAGACGACTCCGCAAATGCCGCAGTCGGCACCGTTCTGCCCGACGGCTTCGTGGTCAAAGCCGAGTACGACACGGACTGCAATGCCTCGACCTCCGGTAACTGGGAGTGCGCTTCTCACGCCCGATACCGCTACAACGGCACAATGGTCGCTTCGTTCGCCGACTCACACGCTAAGTCGGTTAAGAAGGGCGCCCTTCAGTGGTTCAAGAACCTGTATGTCCAGAACCCTGGACTCAGCACCACCTATTGGAATAACTGGCAGTTCCAGTTCGACAATAACATCCAGTAGGCTCTTAGCCTGCTCGAAACAAGGATAGGCCAATCACGAAAGGAGTGGCCTATCCTTTCTTTGCTAGTTCCACTCAGAAACGAAGAAGAGTAAGTTCAGCGCAATGAAATGTGACGTCGCCATTATCGGCGGTGGGCCAGCCGGGGCGACCGTCGGTTCCATCCTCAAGCAATACAACCCCTCCCTCGACGTAGTCATTATCGAACGAGAACTTTTTCCCCGAGATCACGTCGGCGAGAGCCTTCTTCCCGCCGTAACCGGTGTTCTCGATGAGATGGGAGTTTGGGACAAGGTCGAAGCCGCGAACTTTCCCGTCAAGTTGGGCGCCACCTACCGGTGGGGAAAGAAATCCGACAAGGACCTGTACTACTTCTACTTTCTTCCCGAGGGCAAATTCACCCAAACGGAGCGCCCCGGTTCCTACACCGGTCAGCGTCGTCAAACGACGTTTCAAGTCGATCGCTCGATTTATGACAAGATCCTCCTCGACCACGCCGCGGAGTTAGGCTGCCGCGTTTATCAACAATCCAAGGTAGTCGAAATCCAGAAATCGGGCGATCGAATCGATAGCCTCACTGTTGCATTCGGTGGAAAGTCTGAGACGGAGACGGTCGAGGCGCGCTACTACGTCGACGCATCGGGAGGAGAGAGCATCGTCCGAAAAGCGATGGGTGTCGAAATCGAATCTCCCACGCTCTTGCGGAACATCGCCATCTGGGATTATTGGCAAAACGCCGAATGGGCAGAGAAGATCGGCGTTGGCGGGACCTATGTGTATGTGATGAGCATCGGATATGGTTGGATCTGGTTCATACCCCTTGGCCCAACGCGAACTTCAATCGGGTTCATCACTTCCGCCGAACATTACAAGAGGTCAGGCAAATCGACAGAGGAGATGTACCTTGAGGCGATTGCGAAAGAGCCGCTGATCAGCTCCCTTACCAAGAACGGAGCCCGCGAAAACAGGCTCGAAGCTACTAAAGACTGGAGTTTCGTCGCCGATCGATTGTGCGGCGACAACTGGTTCTTAGCTGGCGACGCATGTGGGTTCGCAGATCCAATCCTTGCCGCCGGACTCACTTTGGCCCAAATCGGTTCGCGCCGAGTCGCATACTCGATCCTTGAAATTGAGCAGGGGAGCCAGGATCCCGATTGGCTCAAGTCGCAATTCAACAGGATCCAACGGCGAAACACCCTCAACCACATCCGATTCGCCGACTATTGGTACTCCGCGAACGAGCAGTTCACCGATCTCAAGGAGTACTGCACCGAGATCGCCAAGGGTGCGGGGCTGACGTTGGATGCCGACGAGGCGTTCCAATGGCTCGGAACCGGCGGATTTGCCGATGAACTCAACGGGCTTCCATTCTCGGGAACGTACACGTTAACGGCGATCAAAGCGTTCACGAGCCGCTTCGGCAACAAGGACACAAGTTGGAAGGTTTACGACAACAACGTGTTCGAGCTCAATCTCGAAGACGCTGCTCTGGACGCCGTCGCTCTGTACGAGCAAGGTCGGGTTCGCCGACTGGAATGTCTTCGAAAAGGCGAGCAAGTCTGGCCCCTAAATGGAGTCTACAAGTGCATCTATCGGGCGTTTCAATCCCGAGAAACCGAGATCCAACTCCTCGCCGAGCGGTTCATCTTCGAACTTACCAAGGAGAAGATTCCTGTCTCGACGGATATGGCTCGGATCTGTCTTGAGTCGCTCGAAGCGCTGGTGACTGAGGGATGGGTAAAGGCGAGCTACGATCCGAATTTGCCCCTGCTTGATGTCGGCCGGGAATAATCGGTTACGAGAACTTTCACTTGGTGGCGAAGTTCACATCAGGCCGACTACGGGTCCTGTGAAGCTTAATTCGCCTGTATCTCCAACTTGCGAGAGGACGCACCGTCTTTATCGTAATCCATGCCGCTTACTACTCGAAGGAGTTGTACACGAGCCCACGGATGGGTTATGCCGGCGTGCCCACCTTGTAGTTTCATCCCAATTCGTTTGTACCAAGCAGATGTTGCGACGGCAAGGACCATACCTCGGCTCTACAGGTGTCCGAGGACTACTCAGCGACTCAACCGTCCAGAAGAGCGACAGATCACCCTCTGCGGAGAGGAGAGATTTGTTGTGTTTGGCAGCCTGCATTCGGCCAACACGCTATGGTAAGCCCAAGAATAACATCTGGTGAGAAGCAGATAATGATGCTAAAACAGCCCTAGCCTTTGCAGGATGGCCTGCAAAGAAATCGGCGGTGGCTTGATTCAATTTGGCCGCCGATCCATGCGATTTTCGGAGGCGGTAGATCTCGGCGGGGAGCCGAAGATCGGAAGAGCGAAAAGGAAAAGCAGGGTCGGATTTCCTTCGCCACAACTGAAGCAGTTCGAGATCGCGGTAACCGAACTCTTGGGATGGCTCAATCTGAGTACCTTCCCCCCAGTCGTTCCAGGTCGCGATCTGAATGAAAGGTGCGCCCGAGTCCAATGCCTGGGAAAGAGAGTGCTCAAACGTCGCGCCGTTTCCATCGGTGATTTCGCCGTAACCTGGCCCGACGCCGGCTTGCTTGTAGATGTCCTCAAAGCGAGGATATGCGACAGGAATGCTGGCTGGCCATTTCTTGGCGCGTTCATAGAACAGCTTGAGCTGATCCCAACTCTTCTGGTCGCCAGCCTGCGGCTCGGGCCAACCGAATGCGCCGACGGCAGGACCTCGGGTTCCCAATTCAGTGAAAAGTGCAGGTCCTATGCCGAACAGCCTATTCAAGTCGGGGTCTTTGTAAAACTGCGGACCGAAGATCAAAAGCACAGGTCGACCGTTCCAGCGGAGGTATCCCGGCAACTTGAACCACTTGGCGTTTAGCCAATCGAGGGCAGACTTCGCATAATCGTCGGCAGTCGACTTGCCCGCATTGACCAGGTTCGGCACCACTTGGTCCTCCAAAACGATCGCGTATTTGAGCCCAGCTTTGGAGCAAGCATCAATCATCTTTTGGGTGTTCCGGTTGAGAATCGGGTAGTCCCAAAGATCCTTCGTCCCATACCAGTCGATAAACACACCGTCGATGCCGGCCATCTTCATCTGAAGCGTCTGGCACTCAAGTGTGTCGGGATCCGACGAATCGTACGCCCCTATCAAAGGGTGGTACTGCGATGCAAGTGGCTGCTTTCCAGCTAAGTCCGGCTTGTCGGGATCGAAGTGGTTCATCGTCCAGTGCCAGCCCCACTTACCGCTCACCGGTTTTGACTCGTACCACGGCATGAAATGAGCCATGACGAGTGGCCTGGCCAGCACCATTGCAGTAAGCAGTATTAGCATCGGATCTATTTGCGGTTGTACTTAACCTTCACCCGGCTGTCGGCCTGTTGAAGGGTCAGCGACTTTCCCGAAAGGGAAGCGGTGTATTTCAACACCGTCGTCGGTTGGGTGCCAACTGTGTACTGAAACATCAAGGTGCTTCCGCTTGCGAGCCATTTTCCAACGACATGAGATGTGTTCTTCCCAGCTACAGATCGGGTCGTTGTATCTATGTTCAATGAACCGTCTTTACCAATATCCAGCATCGACGTTCCATCGACGCTGTTCCAGGAACCAACGTACGTGGGCTCGAGTTTGCCCTCAAAGGCGTAGGTCTTCGGGACGAATGCAGGCGCTTCCTCTTCGTCGGCGTTCTTGCATCTGGCCACTAGGACGGCCGCAGCAAGTGCTACGGCCATCCCAAGTGATTTTCGGCTCATTTTCCGCCAGCCCTTGCCCTTGCCGCTGCCATCGCTTCGGCATCTTTCTCGCGCTGGGCGTTCATTGCATCACCGGTTTTCTGCATTTGAGAAGCATACGCGGCCTGGTCCGCGTTTTGAGGCTTGCCGCCTGGATTAAGCGCCACGCCGTTCCCAGGCTTGACTGTTCCTTCATCCGATGGGGCGGACGAACAACCGATCGCCCCAATCGTGACAAGGATCGTAACCGCGGCCAGGAGGTTCCTCAATTCTGGGGATACCCCGCGCACGACTGACCAGCATTGAATGCATAGCCGTCGTCCCATGAATTCGGGCTGTATGGATCGACGATTCCGCCGTGAACGTACATGTCGGAGCACCAGCTAAGGGCGCCCTTATGCTTCGCTTTCGCATGACCATCTGCCCAAGCGATGTTCGCGGAAGGCCCCGAGAATCGGAATCGAGGAAGCGACGAGTATGGTCCAACGCCGGCCAAATTCCCGTCGTACTGATCGTGGAGCGAGGAATCGGTATCCCAGTTCGGTGGGATAGTCGCGCCCTTGATTGCAGCGCCGGCGCCCTGCCACCACCAGACTCCGCCCTGCATGACGACGTTGCCTGACTGGTAGCTGCTCGTGTCGACGCCTTGGTCGACGACCATCAGCGTGCCCGACGGCTGCGGCAACTGAGTTTGCGATGTGGAAGGTACCGGAGCCGTACCCGTCGGATATCCGTTCGAATCCTGGTCGGAATACTGATGGTTGCCGCTATAGTTCCATAGGTTCCAGGTGTTGCTCGATGGCATCACGAACTGGTTGGCCGCATAGTCATACCGGATGTTGTTGGGAACCGTCGGGCTCTGCCAAATCGCGTTATCAGCCAATGGCATCGCTTCGTTTCCGCTCACTGAAACCCACGTGTAGTTGTCGACACCGTTCTTGATGTACGGTCCGGTCGCTTCGCGATACGTGAACGGCGCCCACTGCTGTCGACCCGGAATGAGGTAGTCGTTGCGCGGGAAGAAGTCGTCGAAGTCTCCCGAATACATTAGAGCGCCCAATCCGATCTGCTTCAGATTCGAAAGGTCGGTGGTCTTCTTGGCGGCAAGCTTGGCTTGCGCAAAAACCGGGAAGAGGATGGCGGCAAGAATCGCGATGATCGCGATGACGACGAGGAGTTCGATGAGCGTGAAGGCTCGTGCTTTAGATTGAGAATGCATGCTATTTCTCCTGACATTGGAGAGGAAAGAGGCGAACACCGTAGGCCGCATCTTGCCAAGTGAGAGGGTCGAAGCCGGGCAAGCCGGCGCAAATGATGAGAGGGTTTCGGCCTATGCAGCCGGTTTCAAGAGTGGGCCTTTCTCTGCTCATGCAATCTCCGAGCGAGATATGAAAGAGGCCACCAACGGTCCCGGCACTGAGATCCCAAGGGTCTTTGCCTGAGTCAATTCGGGGCGAAATCGATGAATCTGAACGCTCTCACGCGACGGGTCGAGCGCATGGATAAGGGCGGGTGTGACGAATCTGGCGAGGTTGTCGATCTCAATCCCTTGATAGGCGCGCGCGTCGCCGAACATCAAGGTGAACGGCGAAGAGGTGATACCTGCCGCTGAAAAGCTGTCCGGCGAATCGGATATCTTACGCCCGGTCTGGGCAAGACAAAGCTCTAGCGCTTGCCATGCTTTGTTTCCCGCACCCATTACGAAACCGGTCGGACGAATACTCTCGGGGAGCGCCAACCACTCGGAGATTTTTGCGATGTTCGGTTCGGCCTCGTCCTCGAACTCGCCGATGAATGCGGGGTCGGCTGGCCTTCCGAGAAGTCGGAGATGAGTCTCCAAGTACCCGGCCCTGAGAGCTCGCACAAATCCCTCGATATGAGGAAATCCGAGGTAGGCGATTCTTTGGTGGCCGATCGTCACCAGGTGTTCCAACGCCTGACGTGTCATCAACTCGTGGTCGAAGTCGACTTGGTGCCAATGCGGATGGTCGATTTCATGTCGTCCCTTAACCACGAACGGCATGTTCAGCGATTCGAGCAGTTCCGCTTGCAGTTCAGTGTCCTCTTCCCGCCCCCAGAGCACGACGGCATCGCAGGCGTGTGAACTCGCAAGCTTCTGAAGGTGGGCAAGGACCTCTTCCTGAGTTGCGAAATTAGCTACCGTCAGATCGTATCCGGCGCTCTGAAATTCCGATGACAGCGAATCCATCAAGCCGCTGTAGGCCAGTCGATAGGCGGCTCCTGCCAATCGCTTGTAGGCGAATACGATTGCATCCGTTTTTCCGCGACTCAAAGCTTGTGCCGCGGCGCTTGGATGGTAGTTGAGGGCAAGGGCGGCCTCAACGATCCTCGCCCGAGTTTCTTCGGATGCCCATACATGTGGGCGGTTGTTCAGGACTCCGGACACCAACGCAGGCGACAGGTTCAATTTCGCTGCTACATCCTTCAATCTGGTTCTCATGTCAGCTCTGATATGAAACGCTTCATATCTCTATATGAAGCGTTTCATATCGTACTATAAACCGGTTCATATGCCAAATGCTTTTTCAAGAAAACTCGGAAAATCCACTTGGAGCGCGTGCGCAAGCTCGCACAAGGTTCGCGTGCGAAACCGCGCATACAGCCGTTCGTGTGCAGAGTCCTTCCGCTGTCGCAGAGGCTTTCGCCTGCGGACTTTGTGCGAGCTTGCGCACGCGCTCCAAGGGGATAGTTTTCGCCAACGAACGTTTGGCAACCTTGCGCACTCGCTCCCTTGTTATTGCCAAATGGGGCTTTGAATCCCATGAATAAACGTTTCTCCTCCCTAATATCTACTGTTAGGTTAGTCGTTCGCAGGTGAGCGGGTTAGTTATTATGGGCAGCACGATTGGTTCAAGAATCCGAAGTACCGAGTTTGATCTACGCGAATTAGGCGGTCAATCGGCGCTGAAAATCTCTGGGTGTGACCAGATGGAACCATTCCTCATGAGCCTGGTCAGCGACTCGGACCTGTGGATGTACGTGTCCAGCCTCGGATCGGTTACCGGTGGCCGTGTAGACGAGGACCACAGCCTGTTCCCTTACTGCGTCGAAGATATGGTCCACCGCACCGCCGGTAAGACCGGCCCCTCGACTCTCATGAGAGTCTGGCGAAGAGACGGATCGTTCGAAATTTGGGAGCCATTCGTCGGAAACACGGCGCCAGACGGAGTCGAACGGAACCTCTACAAAAGCGTTCTCGGAAACTTTATCGTCTTTGAGGAGATTCACGATCGGTTGGGGTTGACCTTCCGCTATCGATGGGCAACCAGCGATCCCTATGGCTTCGTACGAACTTCCGAGATCGTTAACGAGGGGCTCGAGTCGGTCCGCTTCGATATCGTTGACGGACTGCTCAACATGTTGCCGGCAGGGATCTCTTACTCGATGCTCCAAAGGATGAGCATCCTCCCCGACGCCTACACCGAATGCGAGGTCGACGCCGTCACCGGCGTTACAACCATCTCCCTTGCATCGCTGATCGTAGACAAGCCTGAGCCGGGTGAAGCGCTCAGCGCAACCGTCGTATGGAGCCGTGGTTTGGATGGGGCATCCGTTCTACTCTCTCAGGACCAGATTCCAGCTTTCCGGCAGGGTCAACCGCTCCACGACGAATCCGTTCTAAGAGGACGGCGTGGCAGCTACCTGATCTCACGTTCACTCGAGCTTTCCGCGGGAGAGGGTCGCGATTGGGATATCGTCACCGACTGCTATCGGTCTCAAGGTCAAGTTGAGACGCTCCGGTCGACACTTCTTTCCGACACCCAAACCCGCGATGCGCTACGGAAAAGTCTAGAAATCAGTTCAGACAACCTCGCCCGATTTGTGGCTGCCGCCGACGGCCAGCCATGTACCGCCGATGGCTCTGCCGACGCTCATCAACAGGCCTGCGTTCTGTTCAACATCATGCGTGGCGGCATATACGCATCTGGAGACAAGGTTGTCACGTCGGATTTCTGCAACTTCATAAAGGTTAGAAACAAGGGGCTTGCCGCCCGATACGCAGATTGGCTCGAATCGCTACCTGAGGCCGTCATCCACAGCGAACTCCTGGCAACGGCGATCGCGAAAAACGACCCTGACCTCACGCGAATCGCATACGAGTACCTTCCCCTCACGTTCAGCCGCCGACATGGCGACCCCAGTCGACCGTGGAACCGATTTGCGATTCGGCTCAAGAACCCGGATGGGTCTCCACTTCTCGCCTATGAAGGGAACTGGCGAGACATATTCCAGAACTGGGAAGCGCTTTGCCTTAGTTACCCGATGTTCATCGAGAGCATCATCGCCAAGTTCGTCAACGCGTCGACCGTCGACGGCTACAACCCGTATCGGATCATGCGCGAAGGCATCGATTGGGAGGTCCCCGACCCCGACGACGCGTGGTCGTCGCTTGGATACTGGGGTGATCACCAGATCATCTACTTGCTGAAGTTCCTCGAACTCGCCGAACAGATCCGTCCCGAAGGTCTCAGCAAGCTGTTGGCTTCGCCAATATTTAGCTATGCCGACGTTCCGCTACGCCTGAGGTCGTACGATGCGATCGTTCGCGATCCTCAGAAGACGATCGATTTCGATTTCGAGCGAAACAAGAAGGTCGAAAAGAGGATTCCCGAGGTCGGATTCGACGCTAAATTGCTGACCGACGGAAAAGGCAATGTCTATCACGTGACGTTGGCCGAGAAGCTGCTCGTTCCCGCCCTTTCCAAGCTATCCAACCTCGTGTTGGACGCCGGAATCTGGATGAACACCCAGCGGCCCGAGTGGAACGACGCGAACAATGCGCTGGTCGGCAACGGCGTATCGATGGTCACGCTCTGCTACCTAAGGCGATATCTCGCGTTCTGCAAGAGCTTGTTCGAGAGGCTAACCGAGCCGGTAACTATATCTTCAGAGGTGGCCGAGTGGCTCAGAGGCGTTGCTGCTATTCTCGTGCAGCAGCACGGAATCCTCGATTCCACCCTAGTGACCGACGAGAATCGCAGAAAGTTGCTCGACTCGCTCGGACAGCAGTTCTCAAGCTACCGAGACAAGGTCTATGTAAGCGGCTTCGGGGCAAATGAGAAGCTTCACCCCGATGAACTGGCGGCGCTCTGCAGCAAAGCTATTCCATATCTCGATCATTCGATCACGGCAAGTAAGCGGCGAGACGGTCTCTATCACGCGTACAACCTAGTCGACATGCGGCAGCCTGGAGTCGCCCCAGTCACACCGTTGTACGAGATGCTGGAGGGACAGGTCGCAGTTCTGAGTGCAGACGTACTCAAACCGACCGAAGTATGCGACCTCATCCAGGCATTATTCGACAGCAATATCTATCGAAACGACCAAGAGACGTTCATGCTGTACCCGGATCGGAAGCTTCCCGGCTTCTTGCAGAAGAACGTCGTTCCGATTCCCGCTGTCCGCGGAAATCAACTGCTCAGTCAGTTGATCGCCGCCGGCGACAAACGCATCATTGGAAAGGATGCGTTCGATCGATATCGCTTCTCAGTCGGAATCTACAACGCTTCGGTCCTGTCGGAGTTATTGAACCAAATTGAGAAGGAGCCGGAATGGGGCACGCTTGTAGCCCAATACCGCCAGGAGACGCTCGATACCTACGAAGACGTATTTGGGCATCGTTTCTTCACCGGACGCTCGGGCTCGATGTACGGCTATGAAGGTCTAGGCAGCATTTACTGGCACATGGTATCGAAGTTGCTGGTCGCGGTTCAGGAATCGTTCTTCTCCGCTCTGCACTCTGGCGCGCCGTCTGAGGAGCTTGGGCGAATCGCTCGCGGCTACTACCGAATTCGCAGCGGCATGGGGTTCAACAAGACGCCGCAGCAGTTCGGCGCTTTCCCAAGCGACCCCTATTCTCATACACCGGCGGGAAGGGGAGCCAAGCAACCCGGCATGACCGGACAATCGAAGGAAGATATTCTCACCCGTTGGATGGAGTTCGGAGTGTTCTCCTCAGACGGAAAGCTGCAATTCGAACCGGCAATGCTCAGGCAGGACGAATTCCATCCCGAGCCGGCGACTTGGCATCTTCGCCTGGTGGATGGAGCAGCAGCGACCCTCGAGTTACCCGCCAAATCGCTTGGCTTTACCGTCTGCGGAACACCTGTCATCTACCAACTCGGCGAAAAGGTGCGCGGCACGACGATCGAGCTATCGGACGGAAGTCTAGTTGCGACCGAGAACCTGGAACTGAACGCCGACCTAAGCCAGGAGATCTACGCGAGATCCGGCAAGGTAGCCAAGGTCACCGTTTCCCTAACCCGCCAAGATATCCTGGCGGATTAGGGTCCGACGCTTTTACGTTCCGCTTGCGCCATCACGTTGGCGGGGCTGCGACCGGAACGGTACTCATGGGCCATGAAGCGCATCTTGGGTTCGATGTGGCGGAAGAAGTGTTTGTACCCCTCGCATAGGTAGTTCAACCCCGGTTCTCCCGACTTCGTTAGAAGGAAACGGTGCTTGGGGCACGCGCCGTTGCAAGCGAACAGCACATCGCAATTCAGGCACTCGCTCGGCAGTAAATCCCGCTTATCTTCCCCAAATTGGACTTGCTGAGGCGACGCCGCCATCTTGGCGAGCGGAAGGTGCAAGAGGTTCCCGAGTTTGTCTTCCGGGTAGACAAAGTGATCGCAGGAGTAGACGTCCCCGTTATGCTCCATCGCCATCGCCTTCCCGCATGTTCGGGCAAAGACGCAGAGGCTCGGCTCAATGTTGAGCCACGACTGAAGGGCTACATCGAACATCTGGACATAGATCTGATCGACGTCGGTCTGAACCCACTCGTCGAAGATCTCCTGTAAGAACTTCCCGTATTGAAGCGGCTCGACTGACCACTCGGCAACCTGTGGTCTATCGCCTGAATCCGGTTTCGGTAGCATAAGTCCGTCATCGTCCGCCTTGGCGGCGATCCGCTCGACGATCGGGATGAACTGCATGAATTTGCTGCCGATCTCTTTCAGAAAGCGGTACACCTTGAGTGGCTGAGTCGAGTTCCTTCGGTTGACTACGGTGAGGGTGTTGTATTCGACTCCATGCTTCTTGAGAATCTCCAATCCACGCATCACCTGATGGTGCGTCGGACGTCCGCCCTTATTGGGCCGATAGGCATCGTGCAGTTCGGCAGGCCCGTCGATCGAAATGCCGATCAGGAATCCGTTCTTCGCGAAGAACTCGCCCCATTGGTCGTCGAGCAGGACTCCGTTCGTCTGGAACGCATTCTCGATCGTTTTGCCGCGGGCATACCTCGCCTGCAGCTCAAGCACTCGCTCAAAAAACGGGATTCCCAATAGGGTCGGTTCTCCACCATGCCATGCGAAGGTGACCACCGGCGCCGCCTGCGCACGGATGTACTGCCGAATGAATGAGGCCAGCACCTCCTCCGACATCCGGAACTTCTCGGTTGCCGGATACAGCTTCTGCTTCTCCAAGTAGTAGCAGTAAGTGCAATCCAGGTTGCAGATCGCCCCGGTTGGCTTTGCCATTACGTGGAAATTCTGCAAACCGGCCATTGGACATTAACTATGAATCAACCGACATCATTTCGCTCGCTTCTTAGGAGGTGTCAATTCCGAGTCGGACGGCATCTTAAGCGGTTTGAGGTCGAGATCCTTATCTGGGCAACTGACTTCGATCGTTATCTGCTTGCCGTCGAAACGATAGCTCAAAGGTCTTCCGTCGAAAGGTGATTTCAAGTCGTCGGTCCGGATCTTGCTCGGAATCGTCTTTTCGCCATACGCCCTTATCAACGCCCGATACATCAACCGCTTGCTCTCAGAAACCTGGTCGAACAGGTATTGGCCGTGATTGGAGTCGCCCATATCTGTGAATTTCGTGTAGATATCGGCGCCGGTGGGATAGGCGATCAGCGATGGCATCAACTCGCCCCAATACCCGTCGATTTTTGAAATTCGCGTTGCCGGCGGATCTCCGTACGCCTCCCATATCTTCCGCATTAACCTCGCGATCTTGATGTCCGCTTTGGGCCGACTGACAAAGAACGGAATGATCTTCTCGGCGGTGGGGACGTCCTCATCCTTCAGTCCCAGGTCTGCCCTACCCTTCGCCGTTGTCGAAAGAGCGAGTACGTCCCGAATGTCGATGAGGTCGGTCCGGTGCATCCATTGTATGTTCGGCGTTAACGATGTCGCAACCGCCGATTGCAGTCGGGTTCGATACCCGGGAACGTCTGGATATTCTAGCGCCCACAAACCAAGGTAGTGGATCCCGATCGTTTCGATCGCCATTTGGACTAGCGTTGAGATCTGTGTTCCTTCCTCACCGGAGTGTTTCGCGATCTTAAACACCTCGTCGATGTTATGAATGGCCTCATCGGGGTGGCCTTCGAAAGCCGCAATCGATCCTCTTAGTGCCACGAGTTTTGCTGCGAATTTCATGTAGGCAAGCTCCGGCATTAACACCGCCATTCCCTTCGACCAATCCCGATCGAACCAGCAGTGTGGGAACCTTGCAGCGAGATCGGCATTCGCGACTACATCTCGCTGATACTGTAGTTCCGCTTTGGCGGCCTCGACTTCCGCTTTGTCCTTTCGAATCAGCACCCCGACATTCAACTGAGGAATGTCGGCAGAGTCTTTGGGGTATCCCCTCATTCTTCTGTATAGAGGCGCTGCGTTCTCACCATTCGGTGCTTTGGGCACAAGTGCGGCAAACTCTTGCCAATTCGTTGGTAACCCCTCCTTTCGGGCAAGGTCCAATTCGTGATTGAGTTGGTCGCGATCCTGAGACGCAGCGAGTACGGTCCATCCAAAGACCGACAGAATGATGACGCCAACAACTCCCAGACTGCCAAGAAACCACTTCCGCTTCATAATCGTCCACAAACGCTATAGTCAGAGTCTACGTGACTTAGGACGAGTTCGCCGGATGAATAATCTGCGACTATCTTTGTGATCCTTCAGATGAATATCGACGATTGGGCAGCACCAAGACAACCGGAAGAATGGGTGAGCTATTGGCCCGCATTTCACGATGCCGAAATCATCTCAATGACGTCCGATCGGTACGAACGAACGATCGAGATCTCATTGAGACTTGGCTTCCCGAAACCGAGAATCGACTACTCCGAAATAGTCACGTTGCACATCGAAAACGTCACCTCTCTGCTGATCTATGCTAGCCGCAATTGGCCGTCGCCAACGCCGATCGGAATACTCACCGAACCGGAGGTTATTGCCCTCCATGCCAAAAGCAGGGTCGAGACGATCTCTGTTACTGAGCTTCAGGCACTCATTCTGAGCACCGAAGAGGGATACGTGATGGACGGATTCTTCGCTGAAGACGGCGAAAACGCCTGGCTGATGCTGCAAGTTACGAACGTCGGAGAGATTGCTTGCTGGCAGATTCAGGCTCTGGGATCGACCATCCAAGTCCGATCCGAATCAGGCTTTCCTGGCTCGATGGGTCAACTGCTCGCGCTGGGTGTTTCCGGCTGGAACCGGTGGGATACATCGGCCAATCAGGACTGATTGAGTTGCGCAATCGCCTCAGCCGTCTCACCAGGTTCTTTTGCAGCCTCCTCTGCAAGGGCGGCGTATAGTCTGGCGTTCTCTTTTGACTCGATCTTAACTTTCCAGTGAGCCATAAGTTCGTCGACTGCTTCTTCCGGCATCGCGCCGACATGCACGCGATGCTTCATTCCCTGAACGGTGAATCTGACTGCACCGAATCGTTTCCACCATATCGCTTGGTTGATCGCTACGTTCTCCATCCGTTCGATTGGCATCGCAGAGATCGATTGGTGGTAATAGCCCTGCCTGACCACAAGGGCATCTTCGGTGATGGCGAATGCGTTTTCTGGTTTGGCCAGGAAAAGGGTGATGTTCTTTACGAGCACGATTGCGGCGATGAAGCAGAACATGATCCAAGGTAGTACCGTCATCACCCCGTCGCCAATTCTTGCGATTCCGCATGCAATCAATCCGGTAATCAAGAGAATGACCACCGCCCGAGTAGCTGCTGCTGCATAGAAGACAGCTTGAAATGGGCGCCAAGCCAGTTGAGGAATGTCAAGTCCCGGTAAGACTTCGGCGACACCGGCATAGGCGCGATGCAGGTCTACGAAAAGGGCGACCGGCGCCAGGACTCCCGCCTCTCCAAACGAACCGGCAGTTCCAACATGAAGACTTGCCCGCCCCATCCATCTTTGCGGGAGCGTTATCGTCAAGCGCAAGTACTCGATCCGACCCGGTCGGATCGCCATTTGAGCCTTATTGAGGAGCCCATAGGAGATTCGAATAATCGTTGCGTTTCGATGTACCGTGAACCCGCCGAATTTCAGATAGTAGGATGCCGCACCCCAAAGCCAAGAGCCCACCAACAGGATCCCAAGTGCTGCTGAAAAGAGCACTGCCGCGCCGGAGGCAGACTGCTTGATAATGAACGGGATGGCTACACCCATTCCTGGTCCTATGATCGTGAACATCCCAACGATCATTTGCTGTAAGTGATTTTCGGTGAGAGCGCCCAGTAATAGGTCGTGCGAATTGAGGGTCGCAATTGGTGGATCGATGATCGGCAGTCCTGTTTCGGGATGGGTTCCAGAGACATGGATGTGCGCCGCTTCAAGAAGCTCATCGCGGAATCGCTCAGCGTCGGCGAGGCCGAGGACGCTCAGTTTGAGGTCGCGACCATGCCCCATCGCCGTTTCCACATCGACGGTCGCAACCTTAAAAACCCGCTCTAAGACGTTTTGACGGATGTTCACGTTTTGGATCTGCTTGAGCGGAATCCGGCGATCTCGGCGAAAGATCCAGCCGGTTGTGTGTACGACATGATCGGGCTCGATCGCAAACCGAGTGGTCCAATAAGCGCCGACCGCAAAGACCCCGGTGAAGCCGGCGATCATCGCCGCAATCCAGTCGTGGTTTCCATGAGAGCCGCTTGCAAAGGTTCCGATGATGATCGGAAGGGAGGTCTGAATTGCTTCCCTCAATCGCGGAAGGATCGCGACAAGGATCGTTGCAGGATGAAGCCGCTTCAAAGCGCTTTGGGTCCCGACATCAGTTCGGCGCGCAACCTTTCCGCCCTTTCGGTCCGAATTCCAGGAATCGTCCCGACGGTAGCCCCTGCCGTGTGAACGACAACGTGCACTAAATCAAACTTGCGCCCGATCGGTCCCGAATTGAAATCGACGTGCTGAATCCGATTGCGCGAGACGATTCGGCGATGCTGGACGAGCCAACCATGGCTCATCTCCAAAGTGTGAGTCGTCAACTGGAAAGTCCAACGCTCCCATCGTATCTTCAAAAGAACGAGCGCCAAAGCTGCGAATCCGATCGGAATCAAGACAAACCCAAGCAGCCAGATCGGCGCATCGAGGGTAAAGATCGGCACAAGAGCGCCTCCCAATACGAGGAGCAATACGATGCCCCATCCGATCAAGACTTCCGCGCGCCAGACATAGAGCACATTGTGGTCTGGCCGTTCGATCTCATTCATCCCAACAGTGTACGACGACGATCCAAGTCGGGATTCAGGCCGAATCCCAACCAGGACCGCCTATGGGTTACAGGTAGGATTCCGTAATGCCCCTGGTGGTTATTGCGGCGGTGCTGTTCTCCGCAATCCTTCACGCCGCGTGGAATGGACTGCTTCGCCAGAGCACAAATCGTTCCTTGACCGTCGGCTGGATTGGTGCATCCACCTTTGCAGTATGTGTACCATTCCTCCCCTTCGTGGGACTCCCGGTCTTGTCATGGCCCTTCATCCTTGCCTCTGCCGCGCTCCACATCGTCTACTTCGGGTTGCTTGCTGAGGCGTACAAGCTCAATGAGCTTTCGTTTGCGTACCCGATCGCGCGAGGCACATCTCCCTTGTTGGTTGCGATTGGAGGATTCATCGTTGCCTCGGAGAAGCCTGACATTCTGCAGGCGTTCGGAATCGTCGCGGTCGTAGCAGGCATCGCCATAATCGGGTTGGAGTCGAAGCAGTGGGATCGAAACGGTTTCCTGATCGCACTCGCAATCGGCGCGGTGATCTCGATGTACACAGTTATCGACGGTATGGGGGCGCGCAAGAGCGGTCTCCCGACCCAATACAACCTATGGTGCTTCTCGATTTACGGCCTTGCCGTGCTGCTGATCCAGCTTTTCATCGGCGGACGGAACACATTCCGGGGTCCAAGGAAAGACATTTGTCTTGCCTTCGGTGGTGGGGTCACGAGCGTCGTCGCCTACTCCATCGTGACTTGGGCCATGGTGCATTCACCGATGGGTACGGTATCTGCCCTCCGGGAAACGAGCATCCTCTTTGCCGCCGGCATCGGCATCTTCTTTCTTAAGGAGCGATTCTCCGTTCAGAAGCTTCTCGGAGGCGTTGCCATCGCGTTTGGTGCGTGCATGATCGGCCTTGGGTAGATTCAAGGCATGCTGTGCCGCAATGCAGGGGCGCTCAGGTGGATCTTGGGGATCGGCCTTAGCCTCCAGTTCGTCGTCGCGAACGCTTCCGGACCTTCCCTTTTCGACCACCCCGTCCGACTGGACGCAAGCGGCAAACTTCTGAGTTGGATTCCGGGAGACGCGCCCTACGCAACGCTCATTCGGCGGGCATGGGCGGCGTTCGAACGGATCCCGGTGCAGCCGAACGGCTACCGAACGTATTTCACCAACCCGACGTTCTACGGATCGACGACGGGCGAGCACAAGCAGTTCGCTGGCAGAGACTGGTACCACAATCCTGCCGGGCTGTTCACGATGCTTACCGATGGAGCCCTTCTGTATTACGCCTATTCAGGCGATCGGCTTGTACTGGACAGGGTCCGCGAAGCGCTCGATCACCAGATCAAGAACGGAACCACTGACCGTACGGATGCATGGTCGCAAGTTCCCTTCGCAAGCAGCGATCCTGGAAATCCAATCTACCGGGGCGCGTTCGATCCGCGCTACGAAGCGGACAACAAACCCCACGGCCGAGGCGATGGGGTCGGGTTCCTTGAACCGGACAAGGTCGGCGAAATGGGATTTGCCTACCTCTCCTTCTTCGAGGCCACCGGAGAACGACACTATCTTCGTGCTGCGCTCCACTGCGCCGACGCGTTGGCCAAGAACGTTCAGCTGGGCGACGCAGGCCATTCTCCATGGGCATTTCGAGTCGACGCCAAGACCGATCGAGTGGTTCGAGAGCCGTACACCGCCAACACCATCGGTCCGATCAGGCTATTCGACGAGTTCATTCGAATCGGAATCGGGCCGACTGCCGGATATCGCAAAGCCAGGCAGATCGCCTGGAATTGGTTGATGACCTATCCGATGCGAAACAACGTCTGGACCCAGTATTTCGAAGACGTGCTGACCTACAACGATTACCGGGAGAACATCAACCAGTACAGTCCTTTGGAGACGGCACGCTACCTGCTTCAGCATCCTGAGTTCGATCCCAACTGGAAGGTCGATGCGAAAAAGCTCATCGATTGGGTCACTGTTCACTTCGCCAAAGACTCGACCACAATGGGAGGGCTCCCCGAGAAAGGGAATCAGTGGGGCGCGGAAGCGGTCTCCGAGCAGGTCAACGACATGGACAAAATGTCCAGCCACACCTCACGATTTGCCTCGGTGCTCGCGCTCTGGTACGAGAAGACGGGCGACCTCTCCGCGAAAGAGCGAGCGATGCGGTCCTTTAATTGGGCCACCTATTCCGCTCGCGAAAGCGGCCTGACGAAGACGAGCATCGACGAAGGCACCGGCTATTGGTTCTCAGACGGATACGGTGACTACATGCGTCACTTCCAGCGAGGAATGGCGTCGGTTCCCGATTGGGCCCCAGCTAACGAAAACCACATCTTGGGTTCCATATCCGTCGTAAGCAATGTCACCTACGGAAAGGATCGCATACGATTCACTACCTTTGACAGGTCGTCGTCCGAGGTTCTTAAGCTTCAACGCAGACCAAAATCGGTGACGGAGGGAGGAAAAACGCTTACCCCTCTTGCTAAGAATCAAAAGGGGCGAGGCTATTCCGTAACGGCCGCCTCCAGCGGAGGATTCATCGTTCGTATCAGCCATCGCGATTCTCGGACAGTAGAGATCCGGCTCTAGAGGGCCAGCAGATCGCATAGTCTGCCCTGTCGTATAGACTAGGGATTCATGAAAAAGCTCAGGATTGGCACGTCTGGATTGGAAGTCTCCGAAGTTTCGCTCGGTTGTATGCGCATCGGAGGCATGGAGCCCTCGGCACTCGATAATCTGATCAAGACATCGCTCGAAGCCGGTATCGATTTCTACGACCACGCCGACATTTACGGCGGAGGGAAATGCGAGGAGGTCTTCGCCGCGTCGATCAAGCGACTCGGAATCGACCGCAGCAAGCTAATCCTCCAGAGCAAATGCGGAATTCGAAACGGCTACTTCGACTTCTCGAAGGCTCATATCGTCGATTCGGCCGAGCGGATCCTCAAGCGATTGGACACCGACTACCTGGACATCCTATTGCTTCACCGACCGGATACCCTCGTCGAGCCCGAAGAGGTCGCTGAAGCGTTCAACCTCCTTCACGAAAGCGGCAAAGTCAGAAACTTCGGGGTGAGCAACCACAACCCTGGTCAGATCGAACTGCTCCAAGCCAGCTTGCCGATGAAGTTACAAGCCAATCAGATGCAGTTCAGCATCACCAACACAGGCATGATCGACCGAGGAATCGCGGCGAACACGAAGTTTGCAAACTCGATCGACCATGACGGCGGCACGCTCGACTATTGCCGGCTGAAAAAGATCACGATCCAGGCTTGGTCGCCGTTCCAGCACGGGTTCTTCGAGGGCGTCTTCATGGACAACCCCAAATTCCCAGAACTCAACAAGGTGCTCGACGACCTGTGCGCTACGTACGGAGTGACCAAGACTGGAATGGCGATCGCCTGGATCCAGCACCACCCCGCCAAGATCCAATCGGTTGTGGGCACCACGAACGCAGACCGAATCAAGCAAGTCGCAGACGCATGCAAGATCGAACTCACAAAGCCGCATTGGTACGAGATCTACCGTGCCGCCGGCAATATCCTCCCGTAGGCCGATCGGGGCAACCAGCAACAGAGTCCGCATTCCATTCACGGGTTATGCGGACTCTGTTTATCTTGAGAATTAGGCTTCGCAACGCAAAACGCTGCACCCTTTTCCTTGCGGTGGCGTAAGATGCTTGCTTCCATTGCGTATTCGTAATGGATTTATCTGCTCTCAGCTAACGTTCATTGCCCATGAAACTCCCGTTTGTCTCAATCCCTGCCATCGCCCTTGGCATTTTCGCAATCTCATCCGCAAACGATATTTCTTCTCGAAATTCGAAGCGAACGACAGTTAACACAAATCTCTACTCTGGCCTCGTGTGGCGGAACATCGGACCGTTTCGAGGAGGCAGGGTGTCTGCTGTCGGCGGCGCCATCGGCCAATCGGGTGTGTTTTACGCAGGCATGCCCGCCGGTGGGGTTTGGAAGACCACTAACGCCGGTATCACGTGGGATCCAATATTCGACGACGTCAAGACTGCAAGCGGGGTTGGCGCGGTTCAGGTCGCTCCGAGCGACCCTAACGTCGTTTATGTCGGCCTTGGCGATGGCACGACGGGCGGCGGGCATAACGAAGGAGACGGCGTCTACAAATCCACCGACGCAGGCAAAACCTGGACTCACATCGGACTTGAGTTCGCCAAGCAGATACCCAGCATTTACATCGATCCCAAGGACCCGAACACGGTGTTGGTCGCCGTGCTCGGCGATTCGCGAACATCCAGCCAGAACCGTGGCGGGTATCGCAGCACGGATGGCGGAAAGACGTGGAAGAAGACCCTCTTCACCGACAACGTTACCGGCGTTCAGAACTTCGCTTGGGCGTACGACACTCCGAACGTCATTCTAGCAACCACAAACCGGCACGGAACTTCGAACGGTAGCAGCACCGACAAAGTCGATCCAAAAGCGGTCAAGGGAACCGTCATCGTGAAGTCGACGGATGGTGGCCAAACCTGGACGCAAGTCAAAGGAAACGGACTTCCCGACAGCATGTTCGGCCGGACCTGCGTCGCCATCGCGATGAACACCCACGCTCAACGGATGTACTTTGTTAGCGGTTCTGGTCTATGGCGATCTGACGACGGCGGCGGTTCATGGGCGCAAATGGATAAGGCCGACAACCGAATTCGGAACGGACAGGGCGGCTACAACTGCGGCGTGTACGTCAATTCGAAAGATCCCGACACGGTCTATGTCTTGAACACATGCTCTTATGTCTCACACGACGGAGGCAACACCTTCACCGGCTTCAAAGGCGCGCCCGGCGGCGACGACCCTCAGCAGATGTGGGTCGACCCAACCGACGGCAATCGACTTTTCCTCGGCGTCGACCAAGGCCCAACCGTATCGCTGGACGGAGGAAAGACCTGGAGCGGTTGGTACAACATCGCCAACGGGCAGTTCTATCATATCGCCGTCAGCAACTCCTGGCCTTACTGGATCTATGCGACGATGCAGGATTCCGGCGCAATCGGTATGAGCAGCCGTGGCAATTACGGCGAAATCACGGCGCTCGACTGGAGCCCCAACCCCGGCTGGGAATGGGGTTCGATCACCGTCGACCCTCTCAACCCCAACACCCTGTATTCGACTGGACAGTCGAACGATGTTATCAAGCAGAGTTTTCCCACCGGACAGTGGGTAAGCGTCGGTCCTGAAAACGATCCGAAGCTCCATCTGCGCCACGACTTCAACCAACCGATGGTGTTCTCTCCGGTAAACCCGCACGAGCTATTCCTTGGCTATCAGTTTCTGATGTCCTCAACCGACGGAGGCAGGACATGGCACAAACTCGGATCCGACCTAACCTATCCGAAAGGCTATGTAGCACCCAAACCGGAAACGAAAAAGGCGCCAAAGAAGGAGGCAAAGAAGCCTACCAAGAAGGACCCGCCCACCAAGAAAGCCAATGAGCGCGAACCGGACAAAGATCTCCGCGACGAGGATGCCGACGAGCATAACTTCGATCCAAAGGAAGCGATGGAGCGCGCTCAAGAGATGATGGATGAGGAGGGCCAACGCAGTGTCGGCGGCGGGGCGATCTCTTCCCTTTCACCAAGCAGTCTCGATGGTGGGATCATCTGGGCCGGTATGAGCAATGGAACGATCAAGCTCACCAGAGATCACGGCAAGAACTGGGACGATGCCAACATCCCCGACGTCCGAAGGTCGATCGCGTGCATCGACTCAAGTCACACCGACCCAGCGTCGGCGTACGTTGTCGTCTCCAGCAATACCGAACCTGTCGTGTATCGTACGAAGGACTTCGGAAAGACCTGGACCAAGATCGTCTCCGGTTTGCCGACCGACGAAGTTACTGGAAGTTGGGCCAACGTAATTCGCGCCGACACGAAGAAAGATGGGTTGCTATTCCTCGGTACCGAAAGCTCCGTATACGTGAGTTTCGACGACGGAAACCGCTGGCAATCGCTTCGACTCAACGCGCCGAACACGTCCTACCGGGACATGTTGGTCAAGGGGAACGACCTTGTTGTCGGTACCTACGGACGAAGTTTCTGGATCCTCGACGACATGTCGCCATTGCGACAAGTGTCACCCGATATCGGCGCTGCGTATCTGTTTGCGCCCGGCGAAGCAGTTCGAGTCCGCCGGAACGTCAGCCAAGACACACCGATGCCACCGGAAGTTCCTCACGCTTTGAACGCTCCTCCTGGTGCTCTCATTTACTACTATCTCGGCGCAAAACCACATTCGGAAATGACCCTTGACGTTACCGACCGCGACGGGAAGTTGATTCGGCACTACTCAAGCGCACCGCTCCCCCCTGCGAAACCGGATCTGCAGCCGATTCCAGACTTCTGGAAAGAGGTGCCGAAGCCGATGCCGACTGAAGTCGGGATGAATCGAATGAACTGGGACCTACGGTACGAGAACCCGCCCGCCAACTCACACGGCTACGACATCAGCGCCACTCCGTATCTCACGCCAATGACGCCGCAAGGACCGCTCGTAATTCCGGGCGTTTACACCTTGACGTTGACGGTCGACGGTAAGGCCCTTACTCAGAACGTGACGGTTAAGAACGATCCACGCTCTCCAGGCAGCCCATCGGATCTGCGTCAGCAGCATGAGCTCCAGATGGCGTTATATGAAGGCGATAAGCAGGCAATGGCTGGAGCGAAGCTGCTAACCGATCTGAAATCCAAGATATCCGAGCTAGAAAACTCAAAGCTCTCGAAGGAGATCGCCAAGGATCTCAGCGACCTCTCGGACAAACTCGACAATCTTGGGAAGTCCGCGACTTTCAGCAGAATTCAGGGTCAAACGATCTCGTACCTCGCCAAGATGGAGTTCGGCGACCTTGGCCCGAGCCAACCGGTTCGCGACGCCGTCACGGCTGTAGTTACCGATCTTAAGGGGCTGGTAAAAGCCTGGAACGACCTTCAGGACAAGGACCTAAAGCTGCTGAACGAAAAGCTCCAGAAGGACAAACTAGCTCCGCTACCGCAAGGAACGAAGCTTTGAACGGTTAGCCGCCTGGTTACAAAGGCAAGAAGGAGCCCCTGCAAACACTCCGTTGCAGGGGCTTCCGCTTCATTTGGGAGCAGTCGTCGTGATACCGACCTTGCTAAGGATTTGGACGAGATGCTGCTCGTTGCCTGCTCCGATCATCGAGCCAGCGACGTTCCCGTTGCGATCGATGACGTACATCGTCGGAATGCCGATAACGTGATAAAGACGCTTGGCGATGCTCGCCTTACGGATGCCAGCGTGGTCGCCCTCGGCGGGATCTCGCACGAAGTCAAAGTGATACTTTGTGCCCGAGTTTTTCTGCACCCAGTCTTTGAAATCCGGCTTCTGGTCCCAAGTGTTCAAGCTGAGGACAACGACGCCCTTGTCCTTGATCTGCTGGTAGATCTTCTCCAGTCCCGGCATCGATATCTGGCACGGTCCGCACCAACTCGCCCAGAAATCGAGAATGACTACCTTTCCCTTCAAACTGCTTAGTGTTACTCTTTTGTCGGTCGGACTGAACGCGGCAAAGTCCGGAGCCTTCTGCCCGTCCGGAACCGGCTGAAAGCCGTTCTGCCGCCCTGCACTGGCCAGGCTGAGTGCCAAAGCCAAACTGGATATCGCCACGATTCGTTTCATCGCAGTCATTATCCCTCGTGTTCGGTGAGGGCCACTGATGAGACGGCTACCGCTTGGTCACTTCCAGAAACACGATGTTCTCGTATGAATCCCAGAAAACGGTCAACGGTTCCGCCTGACTTGGGTCGATGCCGCCTGCAAGGGTCTCCATCTCATCTTCGTCACGATAGTGCAGGTTCCAAGACATGAAAGCCTCCATGTATCCCGATTCGCGAAGACTCGGCGCGAAATTCGAGACCAAGAGACTTCCTTCTGGGTTCAGCATCTCGAACAGGCGAGAGGTGAGCTCCTTCGCCATCGTGTCATCGAGGTAGTCGTACAGGCCCGCTGCGTAGATCAAATCGAATGAACCTAACTCGACTTCGTTTTCGAGGATCGATCGGGGCGTCCCAACAATCGCATGGACCCCAGTCCCATACTGCTCGGAATTCACCTTATCGACGCAATCGGGATCCGGATCGATGCCGAGCCATTCCGAAATCCGTCCAGCCGTGATGGCGGGGCAGCCGTGAGCCTCACGCATGTGCCCGCACGAAACGGACAGAACCCGGAGAGGTTCGCTATATTCGGCATTGCGAGTTATCCAATAGCCAAGAGTATCCCTTCGCTCAATAAGGCTCCGAGCGACCTGGCTCTGGCTGGTAAACCCAAACACCGCTCGGCCAGATTCGGACGTATCCTCCGGAAGGGGTGCTTCTCCGTAGACCAAATCCACGAAGCCGGGGTCGTCGGCGCCACGGTTTGGCTTCGCTTGGAAGCGGCCCGTGAATGGATCCTCAAGGAGGATCCTCCGAATTGGGTGGAAGCGACACTCTTCGGCCACAAAAGACCGCCAAGCGTCCTTGGGGAAATCGCGACGAAGCCAGTAGAGGCCGTCTACTAGTTCATCGACAGTGCGAAACGTACTCCTAACCTCCAAGTTTTCGAGCGCTGAATCGAGAACGAGAGAGGCGTCTTTGGTTCGTAAGAATGATGCGATCGAGTTGCTTAGCATTTCAGAAGTCTCCAAGGGCGGGACTTGACTGAATCTAACAACAGGCTCTGAAAAAAGTCTGAACAACCAAGACTAGGCGGAATTGGGGTTACTCGTTCCCTAACCTGCGCGGAAGTTCCTGGCCATCAGTTTGAACTGAGCGGCCGAGAAAACGAACACGAACAGAAACAGAAGATAGGCCACGGAGCACGCGTAGCCAAGCTGATATTGGCCGAAACCCATCTGGTACATGTACAGCGATACGGTGAGACTACGGTCGGCGGGTCCCCCTCCGGTAAGGATGTAGCTTTGCCCGAAGACTTGAGAAGCACCGATCACGCTCATCACGGTGCAGAACAAGATCGCAGGCGACATCACAGGAATGCTGACCCGCCAGAAGCGTCGCCAAGGAGTCGCCCCATCCAGTTCGGCCGCCTCTAGGTACTCCTTGGGGATCGCCTTCAGCGCGGCCAGGTAGATGAGCATGTTCGCGCCCGCACCCCACCAAATGGACATGAGGGCAAGCGATGGCATAACGAGCTTAGGGTCGTTGAGCCAGTCCACAGGCACACCGAGGTAGTAGTTCAGGATCCCGATGTCGCGTGCGTAGAGCCATCGCCACGTTACGGCGAGCACCGAAACCGACGTGACCACGGGCAGATAGAAGCAGACTTTGTAGACCGCATCGCCCCTAAACTTCTGATTGAGCCCAACGGCAAGAAGCAAAGAAAGTAGATTCCCCGCCGGTACCGTGAGCACAACGAAGTAGCCGGTCTGCACGATACTCTGCCAGAAGCGGTCGTCTTTCACTACCCCGGCGTAGTTCCGCATCCCCACGAACGGAGCGCTCGTTGAGAGCACATGCCAGTTGTGCAGACTGATCCAGAAGCCGTAAGCCACCGGCGATAACACGAAGAGGGTGAAAAGCACCAAGTAGGGCAGCAGAAACATGACTGCTACCATCGGTTCTTTCCTGCGACTTCGGGTCATGCTCATCGCAAATCCAGAACCCTGTTTACACGCTGCGCCGCCTTTTGAAGGGTCTCCCGTGCCGGCTCAACTCCTTGAACGGCAGCTTCGACCGCAGTATCCGCAAACCCGGCGCATTGGTTTACCGACACCGAAAACGGCTCATAGACCACGTATGGAAGTTGCTTTGCAAACTCACGCTGAATTGGCAAAGCCTGAAACTCCTTTGAGGTCAGAATCGAACGGCGAACCGGCACCTGACCCGCCTTTGCCCAATCCAAACTGTGATCGCTCAGGTATTTGATAAACGTGTATGCGGCCTGCTGACGATTCTCAGGGAGCTTGGCAGGCATGCAAAGGCAATGACTGCTGGCCCAAACGCCGGGCTTTGGCCCAAACTGTGGAACCGGGGCGGCGGCGGCCTCCAGCCCCTCTTGGTGGGCGATCGAGTCGATCATCCAGATTCCCTGCATCGCCATCGCCGCGCGTCCGGTCTGGAACGCGCCCCATGCCCCGCCCGGATCCGGCTTCGGACAGATATGACCGTCTTTGACCCACCCAATGATCCGATTGACCGCGTCAAGCGAAGAAGCGTCGTCCAATGCCGACTTCTTAAGGTCCTCAGTCATTAGCCCGCCCCCGTATTGGGCGAACACCGTCGAACCGATCAGGTGGAAGTCGGTAACGACAAACCCCCAGCGGTTCTTCTTTGGGTCGGTCAATCGCCGTGCGTCTTCCTCGAACTCCTTTTCATTGGTTGGAGGGTGTACGATTCCCGCTTCTCTAAAAAGACGAGCGTTATAGTACAAGCCAAGCGGATGACAATCCAGCGGAATCGAGAATCGCTCACCGTTGACGACGCCTGCTTGCCATTGTCTTGGCATAAAGTCGGAAGGTTCTGGCCCAAATTCTTTGACGAACCGATCGATATGAGCCAATGCGCCGTGGGTCGCGTATTCAGGAACGCGTTGAGCGTGCAGGACGAAAACGTCAGGTGCACCTCCGAATGCAAGACTCAGGGTGACCTTGTCGTAATAGGTTCCCCATGGGATGATCTGCATACGCACTTGGATTTTCGGGTGTTCGTCGTTGAACTGGTGAACGATCCGTTCCATCGTTGCGCCGTCGGGGCCGCTGAATCCGTTCCAGAAGTTTAGGTGAAGCACGCCCTTATCGTCCGGAGGGGAGTAGCCCATCGGAGAACATCCAACGGCAAGGAAGCACATCCCCGCCACGATCAGCCGTTTCACCCGCACCCTTTCTCCGAGTCAAAAGTGGGACCCTCGCAGAACGGTCCGTTTTCATTCCACTGCAGAAGGTCGAGGTAGAGACGACGGGCCGTCATTTTCGGGTCCCAGGCGTGATACGCCAAAAAGGTCGAGACGCCGTCGGGGCCGATGACAACCGAATTGTGCCCCGGTCCGATCACGGAGTTCGGAACTGTCACGAGCAACCTTGGGCCGCCTCCTCCGTTCGTATCCTCAAAAGGTCCGAGGGGATGATCTCCCACAACCCAGTCGACACCGTAGCTGTCGTTTTGCCAATTGCCTCCGCTATATAGGCAGTAGTAACGAGAATCGTGGAGAACGACGAACGGTCCCTCAAGAGTGTGCCAGTCGTAAATCCCGTCGTATATCGGTCGGTCGGACTCAAAGCGCTGCCAATCGTGACGAGCCCGCATCACGACTGTGTACTCCTCCTCCAAATGGACCATCTCGTCGAGGCGTGCGACGACGAGGGCCGTCCCCGATCTTCCCCCAGGTCCGGAATCGAGGAAGTCGCGCGAGTAGTACAGATACCATTGACCGTCGGTGTCCTGAAATGGGCTGGCGTCGATCGCGAACGGGGTCGACTCGGGGGCCAACAACGGCTCGCCGCTGTCCCGATAGGGGCCATCCGGATTGGGGCTGGATGCGACCCGCAGGTGATGCCCTTTGTCCGCCTGTCCAACGGAGAAGTACATGTAGAACGTGCCATCGTGAAACGCAATCTCGGGGGCCCAGAAACAATCGCCTTCGACGAGAGGACGCTCTAATGCGAAACCGATAGGCTCCCAGTGCGCAAAATCGTCGGATCGCAACATTGGAAACTCTTGACCGCCAGCCCCTGGTCCCGTGCCGACGGCGTAGTACACCCCATCATGGCGGAAGACATGAGGATCGGCCAAGTACCCGTCATACATCGGGTTTCGGATCAGTTTGGTTCGTTCAGTAGCGACGTCTTCGAGCGATCGGGTCGGCATTTCGTTCCGTACGTTATCATACATGATAGTGAATGCAAACGGAGAGCGCCCCCTTACATTGCCCTCCAGGCTCCATTTCACCATCTTGAAAGTCCCCAACAGGAGTATTTTGAAGTGAATTTGGAGATTTCATTGCCCTTTTCACATAATCATTCTCTTGGTGCTATGATAATAGCCTAAGCCAATGACGAACGATACTGAAAGCCGCATCTTGGAATTACGGATCGACGAAGCGCTCGACGTGTTTCGTGCGCTGGCTCTCGAATCCCGCATTGTGATCCTCCAGTTGCTGGCATCCGGCGACAAGAACATCAACGAACTGGGAGCGGCGCTGGGGATTTCTCAGCCAACCGTAACCAAACACATCCAGCAGCTCGAGCAGGCAGGCTTGGTTCGCAGCGAATACATGCCGGGTCTGCAGGGCATGCAGAAGCGGTGCCACCTCCGTAAGGATCATCTCATCATCAAGATCCCATCGCAAACGAGCGTCGAAGACAAAGTCGACGAAGTCACGATGCCGATCGGTCTCTACACTCTGGCCCACCCGGGCGGCACGTGCGGCCTCGCCAACAGGACAAAGTTCATCGGCTTCTTGGACAAACCTCAGTCGTTCTATGACCCGGAACGGGCAACCGCTGAGATTCTCTGGATGGCAACCGGCTTTGTCGAATACATGTTTCCGAACGATCTACCGACCTCGATGGACGTGGACCGGTTGGAGCTCTCCATGGAGATCTGCTCGGAGGCGCCCGATCACAACCCGGACTGGCCCTCTGACATCACGGTGTGGGTCAACGGAATCGAAATTGGGACATGGACGAGTCCCGGCGATTTTGGTGGACGTCGCGGCCTGCTCAACCCGGACTGGTGGGTCGAGCACATGACCCAATTCGGCCTACTCAAGATTTGGACTATCGACGATAGCGGGACGTACGTGGACGGCACCCAAGTCTCCGACGTTTCCCTATCGAAGCTTTTTGTCGTGCCTCAACAACCGTTGAGCATCCGCATCGGAGTTAAGCCGGACGCGGAGCATCAAGGGGGCTTCAACCTCTTTGGTCGAGGATTTGGCAACTATGCGCAGGACCTTGTCCTGCGCCTTTTTTACTCAAGAAAGAAGGGAGGCGACCGCAGAGGTGATTTGGTCGACGCGGACTCGAGCTCTCTTCAGTTATCCACTGGAGATTAATACTCATGCAAAGACGCAATGCATTTACCCTCATCGAACTCCTGGTCGTCATCGCCATCATCGCGATCCTAGCGGCGATCCTATTCCCAGTATTTGCACAAGCCAAAAAGGCTGCAAAGAAGACCACCTGTCTCAGCAACATCAAGCAGATGGGCCTCGCCTTCGTCATGTATGGCGGCGACAACGACGATATGTCGCCCAGTAACGGCGAGGGGCTGGTCAAACAGCCGTGGGGTGGATGGACGGCACTAGAACCTTGGACCGGCCTCAACGGCGGGGTTTGGGGCTATGGAGGAGGAGCGAATGCTCCTTTGGGATTCATGGATCCGGGAGCTGCCCAGAACTGGGGCGAAGAGCTGTTCCCATATGTGAAGAGCATGGATATGTACGTTTGTATATCCGCTCAGAACGACACATCCGGTGACCTTGCTCCGATCCCGAACAACAACAAAGCCGGCCGAACGAGCTATGTCATGAACGGCTGCGGAAGCGACAAGTCCTTGACCGCCGTTAGCAAACCAGGTGATTTCATCACTTTTCAGGGGCGTGCCACAACAGTGCGCGAAGCCGTAACGCTGCCAAGGATGAGCGGTTTCTCCGACGGAACCACCAAGGCCAACGACTCCGACGACGCTTGGATCGGCTTTACCCACGACGGCGGTGACAACTATACGTTCGCTGACGGACACGCCAAGTTCAAGATGCGCCACGCGGTTCAGTTCAAGGAATTGGGATTCTGGGAGTGGATCTACGACGTCGATCCGACGATCAGCCGATGGGTTGACCCGAACACGAACCCGACGATGAGCGCGAATCCGACCGCCAACCCGTGGGTTGACAACTGGGGCACCTGGGGCAACTGCGACCCTGCTCAAGTTCCGTAGTAATCTCTGGGCTCCCCTGAACCTTCAAGAGAGCCCAGCATCTCATCGAGGAGAGACAATGACCGTTCGAAACCCTAAAATTCTTCGCTTGGCAATTCTCGGCGTATGCATTTGCGCGCCGATGCTCGGATGCAACGCAACCAACGATAATCCGATCAATCCGGACAAGATGAATCAAATTCGCCAGCAGGAAACACGAGATCGGGGCAACTTCAAGCCATCGGTTCAGAATCCTTCCGGCAAATAAAACCGAAGCATCTATGCTCACCCTGGCTCCCCGGGCAAAACGGTGGTTCGCTCAAATTCCGATGGCACTCTTTGCCGTCGTGATGGCGATCCCTCTGTTTTGGATGCTTGAGACCTCGTTCAAACCGGAGAGCGAAGTGATGAGCGCCACTCCGCACTGGATCCCGTCTCACCCAACGCTCGATAACTACAGGAGCCTCTTCAGCCCTGAGCATCTTGAGGAATTCCCCGTCGTTCGGTGGTTCATCAACTCAGTAGGAATCTCGCTTGCAGCGACGTTCCTCGTTCTTGCCGTGTCAAGCTCGGCCGCATATGCCTTTGCCAGGCTCAAGTTTCGATATCGAGAACCCCTGTTCTTCATGGTCCTCGCAACGATGATGGTTCCCGGGCAGGTGATGCTGATACCTGTTTTCTTGATCGTCCAGAAGCTAGGGCTTTTCAATACCTATCCAGGGATCGTATTGCCCGGACTGGGCGGGGCTTTCGGAGTTTTCCTGCTCCGTCAGTTCTTCATTCAGCTACCGGTCGAGCTCGAAGAGGCTGCTTTTCTCGACGGCGCGAGCTACTTCACCGTGTTCTCAAGGGTGATCCTGCCGTTAAGCAAACCGGCTCTGGCAACACTTGCCATCTTCACCTTCATGGCGTCCTGGAACGACTTTGTGTGGCCGCTCATCATCACCGACGACGTCTCCATGCGGACTTTGCCGGTCGGTTTAACGATTTTCCAGGGACGCTACACCCTCCAATATGGGCTTACGATGGCGGCCGCCGCAATTACGACGTTACCGATGATTATTGCCTTCCTCATCTTTCAAAAGCGGATTACCGAAGGCATCGCCCTCCAAGGACTCAAAGGTTGAAAGCCCCGAATCGAATCTTCTTCATTAGTTGCCTCTCCCTTTTCTTATCGGTGTGCATGTCCGTACCTTCGATCTCTCAAGCCTCTGACCTCCGCTTCCGACTTGGCAGTGATGGCGACATCCTCGCCTGGCTGACTGCCGGCCCCTTTCCGAACGAAGGAGCGCTTCAACTTCGAGGAACCGGATTTCGAACGGATTACCTAAGCGGTGAGGCTGGGATCAACCCTCGTGAAGGCGATGCAGCCGGCAGCTTCCATTGGCGGCTGGCAACGGGAAGCGTAAAGCACGGTATCGACCTGAAAGGTCTCTTTCGATCGAACGATCCCGGTATCGGCTACTGCTACGCCAACCTCGAGAGCCCGAAAGAACAGAAAGCCAAACTCCTCTTTGGCAGCGATGACGGTGCGAAGGTGTATCTCAACGGCGTCCAGCTATTCAGCAAGCAGATCGCGCGGGGGATTAAACGCGATGAAGATTCGGTCCCCATTCATCTCGTGAAGGGTCGTAACCGCCTGCTTTTCAAGATTGAGCAAGGGGATGGTGACTGGGGCTTGATGGCGCGAATCGTTGGCGCCATCGGTCTCATCGAGGTTCTACCCATCGCATCCGATACTCATGACGACCTCGTGTTTGCTCGGCGGCTCGCCGACACGAAGGGGACGTTCGATGTCGAGGCATGGAGCAACTTCACTGCCATCCACCGCCAGTCGGTCCGATTCCTCACTCACTTGCGAGACCGAGCGAAAGATCCGTCGAAACTGGACGCAATCCTCGCAGAGGCGACAAGTCGACTAGACAAGCCCGATACGGACCTGAACGTACTCAGTAGCGACATGGAAAAACTCGGCAAAAAGCTCAAGAGTCAGTTCGATGCCGCGAGAGAACCGTTGATTAAGTGGGCTCAATCCCCTGGGCCACTGTTCGAAGTCGACCCTGTGCACCAAGACTCGATCAAAGTGCTATCGGGAGGAAGGTACTTCGCCCACGCCGACGGAAAACCATTCATTCCCATCGGTGCGAACCACAATCCCGACTGGCCCGAATTGGTCCAGTCTGATCCGCTCCGCGATGATTACAATCCGGAGCGAACCGATCGGTGGTTCGCGAACCTTGCTGCTCACGGCGTCAACGTCATCCGCCTAATGGTTGAAACTCCGCCCAGTGGCAACCTCGAGGATCCGGTGGGCACGATACGTCCCGAACACCTGATTTGGCTCGATCACATCGTAACGTCGGCGAGAAGGCACGGGGTTCGACTTTGGGTCACTCCCTACGATACGTTCTGGATGAACCTCCGCAAAGAGACTTCACCCTACTGGAGTGCGAACGGAGGACCGATCGAGAAGCCGATTGACTTCCTCACGGTGCGTAAGATCATCGACCTTGAGAAACGTCGAATCCAGTTCCTAATCGACCGGTACGGCAATTCCGACACGATCTTTGCATGGGAAATCATGAACGAGATCGACCTTTGGTGGGGAGGATCACCCGAACAGATAAAGGTCTGGGTCGACGAGGTCGCGTCTGACATCAGGAAGTACGAGAAGGCGAAGTGGGGCCGTAGCCACCTATTGACGGTGAGTTTTGCAGAAGCGATGCCGAAGGGTCTGAACGCGGACACCGCATTCCGAAGGCAAGACCTGGATTTCGCGACGATGCATCTTTACATCGGCACATCGAGGGGCCCAAAACCGGGTCAAGCGGAGCAGACTGGGGCGGACTTTGCATCAGGCGTAATCTACGCCCGCCATCAAGTTCGCGACTCGCGTCCCGTACTTGACGGCGAGAGCGGACCGATCGATCACTGGATCTCCGACGGAAGCTTCGACGATGCCGTATTCCACGACATGTCGTGGGCTCATTTGCTGGCGGGAGGCGCAGGACCGGGTACGCGATGGCCCTACCGACAACCCCATCATGTCTCGGCCGGAATGCTCACAACGCTCAAGGCGATGAGCCTCTTCTGTGCAGACGTTCCGTGGATGTCGCTTACCGGTTCTGCGCAGATCCAAGTCGCAGACCTAAACACATCCAATCGGATGTCCTCACTCTCGACTGATCGCGGTGCGATCTTATGGCTCCGTACTTCAAGCGGATCGACCGCACGGTCGTTCTCATTTGATCCGCCCAAACATGCGATGCGTTACCGAGTCTTCAATATAAAGAATAGTCAGTGGGTTACCTCTGAAGTTCGACTCCACTCAGGCTCGAAGGTCACCATCGATCTACCGTTAGGCATCGATGAAGCAGCGGTCTGGCTTGGGCCTTAGGTTAGGCTAGACGATCCTATTTGGCTTTGATTTCAGAAGTTTTCAGTCAAAAAAGGCCATCATTATCATGTGAAACAGATCTCCGTTCGCGAGGCGAAGACGCACTTCTCAGCCGTCGTCAAGGATATTGAGGCTGGTGAGATCATCGTCGTTACGCGGCGCGGAAAGCCCGTTATCGAAATGCGGTCTGTCGATAGTCATCCAGTTTCGCAGGTAAGCGGAATCTCCGATTCCAACCCTCAGGATCAAGCCGTAGACTGGACAGACTTGGAGGTCGACGAGTTGTACGGAGAGTTGATCAGCGCCAATATCTCTCTGCGCTGACCTTAGTCTTGGTGAATCCTGACCCCTATTAGTCCGGCAACAAGGTTTGCGAACGCTTCGGATTCTTGGACCTGGTTCCCTTTCGTGAGGGCCGCATCGAGGTAGTCGTCCCACAGCATGAAGTCAGGGAGAAATCCGTCGTTGACGTAGTCCCCTTCATGATAGAACCGGAAAAGTAGGATCCGTTCGCCCGTCGTAAGCCGAAGCTCTACGGTGAAGACACCACGGTCTCGATAGTTTCCGAATAGCGATAGATTGGAGAAAGACCAGTCCCGATATCCACTGAGGACATACAGAACTCGGTCGAAAGTGAAGACCTGGCTTGTCGTGACAAACCAGAACCGGCGAATTGAGATGCGAATAAGCTTTCGACTCGGGTCGATGCTGACTTTCCGTCCGGCGAAACCCAGGCTCAAAAGGTGAGCGCGCCAGCCGGATGTCGCGACCAGCGCCGTTCCCTGCCTTGAGATGCGCGGACGAAACTGGAGCAAGCGCTCCACCAGAATCTGGATCAACCACTCCATAGAATTACGTCAGCTATTGTAGATGATGCTCAAACAAAAGCAGACTCGACGTCCAACCGGGCGACGTCTGCGTTGGGCACTTATCGTTCTCTTGATTGCGTCGGTCCTTGACTATTGGCTGGACCCAACTTGGGTCGGCGAAGGAGGCACGGTCGTTAACAAGGGCGAGAACGGCCTGTGGCTTCGATACACCTGGTACTTCGGAAGGCAGAATCGGCAAGACTTGGTGCGGCTTGCGGATCGGTTGGACAAGCATGGAATCCGCGAGGCGTTCTTCCACGTTCGTGGGGTCGATCGGAGTGGACGCTTGGTTTACCACTACCTTGAGTCGGCTCAAGGTTTGAACCGAGATTTGGCGAAACTTGCACCCAAAGTGCGCCGGATCGCCTGGATCTATGCAGGTAACGAACAAGGACACGGAAGGGTGGATCTCAGCTCTGCAGCAGTCCGCCACACGATGGCCCTGGAAGCGGCATGGCTTATCCGCCAAGCAGGGTTCGATGGTGTTCAGTGGGACTACGAAATCTGCCCAGATCAAGATGCCGATTTCCTTCGACTCCTCGAAGAGAGCCGTCTTGTCTTCCCGAAGGGGGCTTACCTGGGCGCCGACGTATAAGAACTCCACCCTCTCACACAACGCCTACGCAGAGAACCTAGCGCTAGCGATGCTGGGGGTTCGAAGGGGCCTCGCCGGAGGAGCTACTCTGCGCTCTTGGCAAGGTGTTTCGATCTTTGCCGACTATACGACTGACGAGGGCGATTGGCGCACGTTCGATCGCCTTTGGCCGACACCTATCGAAGCATCCTCACGCTAGCGATCGATTAGGCCTTGTTGCCGCAGCCACCGGATCGCGGAAGGGATTCCCACTTGGATCATAGAGTTGTAGTGGCCTCCCGATGGGACCTCAACCAGCTTAGCGGCACGGTTCCAGGCAGCAAACTGCCGGACGGACGCGGCGGGGACGTTATCGTCGTCGTTTGCATGAAACAGGAACAGCGGCAGGCTGATCCGGTTTCTTCGATTGGATGGTGAGAATCGAGAGAGCTTCGCCGTAAAGCCGGGAGCAACTCGCTCGACTTGAGTTGCAATGTCGGCAAGTCGAGCGTTCACGTCGGTTACAGGGGCGTACGCGACGCAGGCCTTAACTCGAGCATCCGCAGCGGCAACCTGAAGCGCCAACGTCGCTGCCGAACTGTGTCCCGCCACAATCACTCGCCTAGGGTCGACTTCGGGAATCGACTTCAAGGCATATCCAATAGCCCGCTGGGCATCCTTGATCCCAAAGTTCGACTCAACGAACGCTCGGATAGCACCCGAAGAAACTCGGGATCCTTCCGGCACCGGTCCGGATACGTCGTACGCAACGACGACGCATCCGGCTTTGGCATAGGGGGTGAACTCCGGGACGTCGCCATCGCCGAGATTCATTCCGTGGTAAAGCGGTGTGCCGGCAGGAGCGATCAGGACTAGGGGGCAGCGCCCCTTTATATTCTTGGGCCGGTAGATCCAAATCCTGTGGCTTGAATCGAGTTGAATCTCTTGTTTCGTTATGACTGCTTTCTGATGCGCGGCAAAAGCAGCAACGCACACGCAACTCGACGCCAGAACCAAGCCGAATTTGGCGAGATTTTGAAACATGTCAGAGAATATCATGCACACCACTAATCACGACTCAAGTAACCCAAACTTCCGTTGAATCAGGCGATCCAGTATTGTCTTTGCGTCTATAATCCGCAGGGGGACAACCCATTCTTCAGGGTTGTTGAGATCATGAAGCTTTGGCGGTTTTTCGCCGTGTTTATGGCGTGTCTCGTCTGCTCAGCCAGTTGGGCAGGAGCGCACTTGTTCCAAAACTCGACTGGTAACAGGTTGAAACAGGGCGTCAGGACCTTCTCCCGTCCAAGGCCGGCAACGAACCAGGACTACAACATCTGGGCGAAGTTTCACCAGGATAACAACAATTCCGGTCAAGGCTACGCCGGCGGTTCGAACGGCCAGCTTCGCTGGAGACAGTATCTCGGCGCATCCCCAGTCGTTTCTTCTCCTGCCCTCTACCTGGATGGCACGATCATGATCGGATCGGAGGACCATAACAGCTATCTGCTAAACCCCGACGGATCCGTCAAATCTAGTTTTACGACTGGCGACAAAGTGCTTTCCTCACCGGCGATCTTCTGGGCAGATACCGAGTCGTACTTCGGCTCCAACGACGGCTGCATTTATGGATATGTGTCCGGCAATTCCTACGCATGGAAGTATCAGACCGGTGGACCGGTTGTGGCCCCGGCCATGATAACGGGCGACAACAACGTCATCGTGGGCTCGACCGATCACTATTTGTACAGTGTCGGAATCTATGGATTCTTTGGCTGGAAATACCTAACCGGTGGCGCCATCACTGGATGTGCGGCTGAAGTTCCTATCGTCAACAGCCTGACGTCCCTTGTCTATTTCGGCTCGGAGGACGGATACCTTTACTGCACGGACAGTTGGGGAACCTTGCAGTGGAAGACTCACCTCGGAGGACCCATCGATTCCTCGCCTGTGGTTGGAGCCTTCGGAAACATCTACATAACGTGCACGGACGGAAAACTCTATAGCCTCAACTCACAAACGGGGTCGGTGAACTGGTCGTTTGCAACCGGGGGACCGATTTCGACAACCCCAGCACTCGGCCCAGACGGCAATCTCTATTTCGGGTCGAACGATAAGAATTTTTACGCGGTCGAACCCCTGTTTGGTCGAAAGATCTGGAGCTTTGCCGCCGGGGATGCGATTACTTCATCTGCCGCAATCGCGACGGACGGGGTTCTCTACTTTGGATGTAACGACGGCTTGCTCTATGCCCTGAAGCCGGATGGAACGAAGCAATGGACGTACAAGACCGGTGGCGCCATCGCTTCGTCTCCTGCTATCGATATGCACGGGGTGGTCTATGTCGGCTCTGGCGACGGCTATCTGTACGCAATCGGGTCCCAGGCGACGACGGGAACGATTGTTAGCGCAACATTTAGCTCCACGAATTTGGCGCCAGGAGTTCCCGAAACGCTCACGGTTACTTTGGCCCAACCTTCTCCGCCGCAAGGCACCCTGATCGCGATAATGAACCGTGGCGGAGGAATCGTCCCACCGTTCCTAACCGTCCCTGGTGGCAGTACGACGGGTACGTGCCAAGTCGCAGCATTGAGCTCATCCTACGGAACCGTCTCCTTTTCAGTCCATGACGATACGAACTCGCTAACTGTCACCAACGGAATCGACGTGACCATCGCGCCTCCATGGGCCAGAAGCAGGCAGGGCCAGGCGAATACCGCAGTTGGACTTGGCTCAGGATCGAATGGGGCTCAGGCTTGGTCGTTTCAGACCCAAGGGGCCATCGAGGCCGCGCCGGCGATCATAGGCGATGGGACCGTCTACGTTGCCTCAGGCGATGGAAAGTTGTACTCGCTCTATCGAGATGGGACCCTCAAGTGGGATTACCTCACCGGGAAAGGACTCGTTTCAACCCCAGCGATTGGTCCGGACGGGACCGTCTACGTCAACTGTCCGGATGGGTACGTATATTGCCTCTATCCCAGTGGCGTCCTCAATTGGAAAGCAGCGACAGAAGCGGGAGGCAGCACTTCATCTCCCGTAATCGACCCAACCTATAACATCGGCTACGTTGGGGTCGGGCATTCGATCTATCAGATTTGGCAAAACTCGAACGGCCTGAAGCTCTATCAAACCCAAGGCACGATCGAATCTTCCCCGGTGATTGCAGCCAATGGCTCGATCATCTTCGGTTCCGACGACGGAAAGCTCTACTCCATAAATATGCACGGAACCTTGCTTTGGCAGTTCACCGCCGACAGTGCATTGAGTAGGTCGCCGTCGATCGATTCGAAGGGCAATATCTACGTATCTTCATCCAAAGGCACCGTCTATTCGTTGAAGTCGGATGGAACGCTTCGATGGTCCATCGCGTTGACCGGAATTGCCAACACCGCCATTGCGATTGACAAGGGCGATGTCCTTTACGTCGGCGCTGCCAATGGCCTGCTCTACTCACTGAATTCCGCGGGGGCAACGAACTGGACCTTCTCAACCGGCGGTGCGATTTCCAGCGATCCCGCGATCGATGCGGCAGGGGTCGTTTACGCCTCCTCAACGGACGGGATCTTCTACGCCATCAATCCGAACGGAACCGTGAAGTGGGGATATCCCATTGGCGCCGGATCTGGAAACCCCTCAATCGGTGCGGATGGGACGGTGTACCTCGGTGGCCCCGATTGGCAGATTCACGCCCTCGGATCGATCTCGAACAGGATTCAAATTCAAAGCCTGACGATGAACCCAACCAACGTCGTGGGGGGCACCACGGCGACTGGAACGGTGACTCTGAGCCAAGCCGCGCCACCAGAAGGGGCAGTGGTTTATCTGTTCAGCTCAAGCTACAGTGCGATCCTTCCTTACTGCATCAAGATCCCCGCGGGCCAGATTTCGGCGACATTCACATACAGCACCCTTGCCGTCAATGCCACGATCCAGGTTGAAATCGATGCAACTTCAGGCCCAACTCCGGCCACCGCACAGATCAACATCACGCCCCCAGTCCCCGTTTCGGTTACGTTCTCACCAACAAGTGTGGTTGGCGGCGTTTCGATAACGGGCACGGTGACGATATCGTCTCCCGCTCCATCCAATTCCGAACCGGTCGCGCTATCGTCCGCCTCGCCAAACGTAATGGTGCCGCAATGGGCCGTCGTCGCCGCGGGGCAAACCACGGCGACATTTGTCGTGCTGACCTATCCGGTCAATACGTCATCTCCGGTCACGGTGACCGCGACCGCTAGCCTCGCTTCGGTGACCGGTAACTTCACGATCACACCGCCATCGGTTGCCGCGATTACGGTTGATCCCGCCAATGTCGTGGGAGGCAACAGCACATCGGCGACGGTAACCCTTTCAGGTGTGGCCCCATCCAACGGCACGACGGTCACGCTTTCGGCAGACAACGCCTGCGCTTCTCCTCCCGCTACCGTCCTGATTCCAGCCGGTAGCAACTCGGTGACGCTCCCGATTCCCACGAATCCGGTAGTAAAGGCGACGACGACCGTGCTCACCGCGACTGCGGGAGGGGCCTCGCAGCAGGTGATTTTGACCGTGAGTCCGGCAGGAGTCGGTTCGCTGACTTTATCGCCGTCGACGGTTACCGGTGGAAATCCCAGCACCGGAACTGTAACCCTTACCGGCCCTGCGCCAACTGGCAACCTACCCGTAAACCTGAATTCAAACAACGCGAACGCGATCGTCCCCGGAACCGTCACCGTCCAAGCCGGAGCGACGACTGCGACGTTCACAGTGACCACCCTTTCCGTCCGCAACCAGGCGACGGCGACTTTGTCCGCCGCCCTTGGCAGTTCCAACGGAACGGCCGATCTCACCATCGTTCCTGCAATTCCGCAGGGACTGACCCTGAACCCTACAACCGTAATCGCCGGGACCCCCTCGGTCGGTACCGTGACCCTGACTGGGCCCGCGCCAACCGGTGGACTGCCTGTGAACCTGAGTTCGACTTCCCCGTCGGCGTCGGTTCCCTCGAGCGTTACCGTCCCTGCCGGAGCAACGACCGTGAATTTCAACATCGCGACCTCGGGCGTAACCTCACAGGGAACCGCAATCATCACCGCATTCATATCCGGAAACCAAGCCAAGGCGACTCTCACGATTACCCCTGCCGTTGTGACAAGCATTACGTTTGCTCCGTCATCGGTATCCGGCGGTTTGGCGTCGACGGGAACGGTTACCCTTAACGGAGTTGCTCCAAGCTCGGGAACGCCGGTCTCTTTGTCGTCGAGCAGTTATGTTGCCACCGTGCCGGCAAGCGTGACGGTGCTGGGAGGCAAATCTTCCGCGACTTTCATGGCGACGACAACACCCGTCCCCGCGCCGGTGACAGTCACCGTAACGGGATCGTCGGGTGGTTCGACAATTACCGGGACGTTTTCAGTCGTTCCACCCTATCCCACAAGCGTGCTCCTGAATCCGAGTACGGTTCCAGGCGGATCGCCCTCCACAGGAACCGTGATCATCAGCGGATCTGCCCCTGTGGGCGGAGTGACGGTGACTCTCTCGTCAAACAGCCCAAGTGCAACGCCACAAAGCACGGTACTTGTGCCGGCTGGGTCGACGACGGCGACATTCAGCGTGACGACGAGTTCGGTGGCGGCACAAACAACGGCGAGCATTACCGCTCAGGCAAACGGCTCCCAAGCCTCCGGCAACCTCACCATTTCTTCTGCTAACTTGACGGGTTTCGGCCTAAGTCCCGCAACGGTCATCGGCGGGAACCCCACCACTGCAACCGTCACGCTGAGCGGTCCTGCCCCATCCGGGGGTACGGTCGTCTCACTTTCTACCTCGTCCGGGTATGTCATTCCACCGGCGACATTGACCGTTCCGGCGGGATCTACTTCGGCAATAGTATCCATATCCACACTTCCCGTATCCCAAGGCTCTTCAGCAACGCTTGTCGCGAAACTTGGGTCGACAACTCAATCGGCAAACCTCACGCTCCTACCCGTGGCACTCTCTGGGCTAAACCTCAATCCCTCGACGGTTGCCGGAGGAAGTGCCTGCATCGGGACCGTCAGCTTGAACGGACCGGCGGTGAGCGGAGGCGTGACAGTCTCCCTCACGACAAGCTCCTCGACGATCGCTAACGTACCTTCCACCGTTACGATTCCTGCAGGTCTCCTAAGCGCGACGTTCAATGTCGTGACCTCGGCAACGACAAAGCAGCAAACAGCCACGATTCAGGCAACCTTCGGTTCGGTAACACTCAATGCAACCGTTACGGTTACAGCGCCTACCATCGCCTCGGTAACCCTATCTCCTAAGTTGGTGGTGGGAGGGAGCCCTTCATCCGGAACGATTACCTTGACTGGTCCCGCACCGACCGGCGGTGTTACCGTAAAGTTGGCGAGCAGTTCGAAATCGGCGATAGTTCCCGTTACCGTACTGATTGCCGCAGGCAAGTCAGTGGGATCGTTCACGGCCAACACAACCGCGGTCGCCAGCCAAGTCAACGCAACGATAACCGGTTCGGTGGGATCCGTATCGCAGTCGGCGACGCTTTCGATCAATCCGGCGTTCCTTGTGTCGGTTACCCTGAGTCCGGCCTCGGTAGTCGGCCTTACGTCATCGACGGCAACGGTAACCATTTCCGGCCCTGCGCCCACCGGTGGAATGCCGATTCAACTCGCTTCAAACCAAAACTCAGCGACGGTGCCTGCTACCGTCACCATCCCAAGTGGGTCCACGCATACGACCTTCACGGTCAAAACAGTTTCGGTACCCTCTCAGGTCAACGCGACCATCTCAGCCACGTTGAATGGTTCGACGGTGTTGGGAACGCTAACGATTGGGCCGCCCGTTCTCAAGTCCCTTACTCTTAGCCCCGCCTCGGTAAAAGGTGGCAAAACGTCTACCGGTACCGTTACCCTTGGAAGTGCCGCACCGACCGGGGGCATCGTTGTAATTCTCAAGAGCGGGAATTCTGCTGCAACAGTCTCTGGATCGGTAACGATCGCGGGTGGAAAGACGAGTGGAACATTCACGGTGACGACGTCGACGGTGTCGGCAACCACAACCTCTGGAATCTCAGCCACGTTTGGAGGCGTCACCAAGTCGGCGACATTGACGATCACGAAGTAAGAGAAGGCCCGGATTCCGATCTAGTTACGTATATCGATGCAGCAGGTAATGGGCCGACTGCAACGAGTTTCTTGTGAGCAGGATCTACGGCTAGATTCAGCCCCTTCAGTGATCGTGCCCCGAGCACCAACAGATCGCCTTCCTCAGCGAACACCACTTCGTCAAATGTGAATTTGCCCTCAACTCGAACAATGGCAAATCCGACGCTTCGAGTTACTTGTTGCCCATTGGCCATTACAAAAGTGAGGTCCATTTTCTCGCGGTCGATTCCAACGTTATCCAACTCTCCGCGAGGCGCCCAGGTGAACTCGCTGCCCATATCGACAAGCATCCGTCGGACAGGGAACTTCTTTGATCGGTCACCTATACTTGCGATTTCGCAGCCAACGAATAGCGTTCCCATGCTAATAGCAACCTACGAACAAATATAAGCACGGTCTCAGACTTCCGGCTCGACCCTCATCAACTGCGGGATTCGACGAAAGTGCTGATCACGCGTAACGAGAAACAGATCGTGTTCAAGCGACAATGCAGCGACCCACAAGTCGTTGATTGGAACGGGCATTCCTGCCGTCCTAAGCTGCACGTACAGCCGGGCGTAGTGCTCGGCAGTTTCTCGAGTTGGCAGCAGTAGGCTAACCGTCGGCTTTGCGAGGAACTCCTAGAGCAGCGCTTCGTTTTCATGTCGCCTTGCGCCGCCAATGAACCCAGCCTTTATTTCGGTAAGCACCGGCAATGGAACCCAGACTTCTTCGCATTCACCGAGCCATGTGGCAAGTGGTGCATCGCCCTTGAAGAGGTCGGTGAGACGATTCGTGTCGATCGCGACCTTCAATTCCAATCGTCCGCGTCGATCGTTCTTTGGCTCTGCACTATTTCGTCGAACGACTTATCCGGTTGCCATTTACCCACCAGATCCGAAAAATCGGCGATCTGCTTGCGCCCGACTGTGGCCTTCGTCAACTCATCGAGAATCACTTGATTGATGCTGATGTTCTGCCTCTCCGCGCGATCCCGTAATGCACGGTCGACTTCCGCAGGCACACCTCGAACGGTATATTGAACTGTGCGCGCTTTCATGCCTGCATATCAAGTTCGGTTGTCGATTCATGCCGAGCGTCGCGTTCGGGCCAAGCTCGCATGGCTGCGTCGACGACCTTAAGAAGCTCCTCCGATGTCGCGCCACCAGCGGATTGGACGGAAAGACCTTGAGAAACCGTTGCGAAGTAGCGGGCAAGATCGGCGGGATCGGTTTCGTCCGGTAACTCGCCTTCGTTCTTGGCTCGGATCAACCGATCTCGAAAGACTTGCTCCATCTGAGACCGACGATGGGCGAGTTCTTTGCGAACGGTCTCACCTTCCTCGCTGCAAGATAATGCTCCCTGCACCAAGAGACAACCACGGGGGCTCTTCTGACTACACTGTCCGGAGACCGCTTGAGTTAGAAACTTATGGATCGCCTTCCTGGCAGATGGCTCCTCAAGTACCGACAGTGCTCCCGACGCCTTCTCAGCGTATCGGTCGAGCGCCTTTCGGAACAGCTCCTCCTTGTTTCCAAAGGCTGCGTAAAGGCTCGGTCGAGTGATTCCCATTGCCTCGGTCAGGTCGGAAAGCGATGTCCCCTCGTAGCCGCGTTGCCAGAAAATCTCCAGAGCCTTGTCCAGCGCCTCATTTGCGTCAAAAGCCCTCGGACGACCGAGATTTGACTTTTTCATACCAATCAGTATGGAATACCTTGACACGCGAAGTCCAGGGCTGTCATACATATATACCGTTCGGTACAGAACGCACAAAGGAGAAGCAGTCATGAACAAACTCGCAGGCAAAATCGCAGTAGTTACGGGTGGAACCACCGGCATCGGCCTCGCAACGGCGAAGCGGTTCGCGGATGAAGGGGCCAGGGTCTATATCACGGGAAGAAGGCAGGCAGAACTCGATGCCGCCGTCCAGGAGATCGGTAAAGGTGTGGTCGGCGTTCAAGGCGACGTATCGAAGCTGGAAGACCTCGATCGACTCTACGCCAAGATCGGAGAGCAGTCGGGGCGAATCGATGTTTTGTTCGCCAACGCAGGGGGCGGGGAGTTCGCTCCGCTCGGCGCAATTACCGAGGAGCACTTCGACAAGACATTCGGAATCAACGTCAAGGGATTGCTGTTTAGCGTCCAGAAAGCCCTTCCGCTCTTCACCAATGGTGGATCGATCATCCTGAACGCATCGATCGTCTCGATCAAAGGTATGGAAGCGTTCAGCGTCTACAGCGCCACTAAAGCCGCCGTTCGCTCCTTCGCACGGAGTTGGACAGTCGACCTCAAAGGCCGTAACATCCGCGTCAACGCAGTCAGCCCCGGGCCAATCGACACCCCTGCCCTCGACGGACTTGCCGGAGACGAAGAGACTCGGCGTCAACTGAAGCAGCAGTTTGCCGCCGGGATACCGATGGGCAGAATTGGGGATCCCGATGAGATCGCCAAGGCTGTCGTTTTCCTAGCTTCCGACGATAGCAGCTTCGTCAGCGGCATCGAGTTGTTCGTAGACGGAGGTTTAGCTCAAATCTGACAACCGGGTAGAGACGGATAGCTTCATCCAAAAACTGATTTTCGAGAGTGGTGTCGAAAACTCGTGTTCCCACACGACAAAGGACTGATGGGCCGTAACGGCTCAAATGAGGAACCAAAGATGACACTCTCGAAAACCAAAACTCTGCAACCGATTCCTTACCTTTCATTCAACGGCAATTGCCGAGAAGCCATCGAATTCTATAAAGACCTCTTTGGAGGCAGGCTGATATCGATCACGACATTTGGCGAGACGCCAATGGCAGGCTCGATGAAGCCAGAAGAATTGAACAATGTCGTGAATGCTCAGCTTGAACTACCGGGTGGATCGATCTTGATGGCGGGCGATGCACCAAGCATGTACCCGTATCAAGGCGTCCAAGGAGTGACGATTTGCCTGAACTTCGACACCGTTGAAGAGGCAGAAGCCACGTTTAATGCGTTGGCCGAAGGCGGGAAAATTGCGATGCCCTTTTCGGATACCTTCTGGGCCAAGAAGTTCGGCATGGTTGACGACCGCTTCGGAATCCCTTGGATCATCAACGGAGTTCTGCTACAGTCCTAGCCATGAAATTCCTCTGTCTTGTCTATCTGGACGAAGAGCGGTGGTCGGCTTGTACCGACGACCGCTGCGCTACCTATGCCGAGGGCCTCGTGAATTCCGGGCACCTGATCGCCGCCGAACCTCTGCACTCGGTTGAAACCGCAACCACCGTTCGCATTCGAGATGGTCGGCTCTCCGTAACCGACGGGCCATTCGCAGAAACCAAGGAGATGCTAGCCGGCTTCTATCTGGTTGAGGCCGCCGATCTTGACGAAGCGATTCGTGTTGCGGCAGGAATTCCGCCCGCCGAATACGGGTCGATCGAAGTGCGGCCGGTACGAACGCTTAATGTCGAAGCCGGAACCGCTATTTAGCCCAAGGCTCGAACCCAACGCCTAGAACGATGGGGGAGGTTTTTTGAAGATCGCCCCCATTATCGGCGGGGAATCCGGCCAGCATCGTACAATGGTGTATGCCAATATGCACCGCCTGCGGCGAAAAAAACCCCGACAACACACCACGCTGCATTAAATGTGGAGTCGCACTGGGCCATCAGGCTCGAGCCAAAGTCGACGCTCAGCGTGCAACCGTCGCCAAGACGGTTCGGATAATTTTCACGGTAATTGTGGTGGTTTTAGTGCTGCTGGCGATAAAGCCAGCCTATGAAGCGGCCGGCACCGCCTACTTCCGATATCGCCTGAACACTGTGAAGGAAGCCGCCATCAAGAGCTGCGGTGGCCCGATCACGGAGACCAGCATGGGATACCAGAAAGATCAATTCGATAAGTGTATGTCGACGGACGAGACCTTGCAGACTGCTCAAACCAACTTCGACAACTTCACACACGCCTCGAAATCATGATATCGACTTGGTTTTGACTAATCGCCCCGATTAGGTATGCCGCGTTATAATAGACGCACCGCAAAGTTGCTGCTCCCTTTCCTGCGAGATCACCTTGAATAAATTCCTTCCTTACTTGCTCATTGGCATTGGCGCGACTTCGATTGGTCTTGCCGGTGCTCAAACTTGGACCGCCGTTCGAAACACCCCTAATATCGGCGCAAACAATCCATTGCTGCTTACAGATGGCACGGTTCTCGTTCAGAACGCTAGCACCCCCGATTGGTACAAGCTGACCCCAGACCTTAGCGGCAGCTATGTGAACGGAACCTGGAAAAAGGTTGCCAGTATGCCGTCGAACTGGGGGCCTCTGTATTTTGGTTCGCAGGTAATGCCGGACGGCCGTGTGATCGCGATCGGCGGAGAGTACAACCTTGGCCAGACAGTCTGGACAAACCTTGCCGGAATCTACGACCCGGTTCTAAACGCTTGGAACCCAATCAAGGTCCCTGCGCCTTGGTCCGGAATGGGGGACACGGCAACGTGCATGCTGCCCAACGGGATGGTTTACGTCGCGGACCCGCTCACCAGCCAGACCGCTGCTTTCGACCCCGTTAAAAACCAGTTCGTTTTCCCTTACGGCGGTTCAGCTTTGCAGTACAACGACGAAGCTGGCCTGACGTTGTTGCCGAATGGAAACCTATTCCGCGCAGACTGCTGGAGTCAATCGGCAGCCGAAGTATTCAATACCAAGACTCTTCAGTGGCAGTCGCTGCCGCCGATGCCATACAACGTGCTTGATGTCGCCGACGCGGAGATGGGTCCTGCCATCGTTCAGTACAACGGCATCCTCATGCAGTTCGGTGGAAACGGAAGCAACATCCAATACGATCCCGTACACAACAAGTGGATTCCGGCGCCAAGCTTCCCAGGATCCGGCACCAGCCAGGTCGACGTTGCCGACGGCGGGGCAGTTCTGCTCCCGAACGGAAATATCCTCGTGGATGCGGGAGTTGGCTACTATGCTAGCTCGGCAATGTTCTTCCTTTGGGATGGAACGTCGCTGACCCCCACGACCGGATCCCCGGACGCAAACTCGGTGCCTGGCGGTTACGGCAATTTCCTTCTGCTCCCAAGCGGCCAAGTTCTCTATACGGACCTCTCGCCGAACGTATACGTTTACAACCCGGCAGGGTCGCCGAATCCGGCTTGGGCGCCGACGATCACGTCGATCCCCCAGCAACTTCATATCGGAGACACCTATACGATTTCCGGAACCCAACTCAACGGCCTTTCACAAGGCACCGGGTTCGGGGACGACCAACAGAGCGCAACCAACTATCCGATCATTAGAATCACGATCAACAAAACGGGTCACGTGTATTACTGCCGCGAGTTCAACCCGAGCACGATGGCGATCTGCACCGGCAGCCAAGTCGTTTCGACCCATTTCACTGTGCCGCTGACTGCAGAACTAGGCCCGGCCACAATTCAAGTAGTCACCAACGGCATTCCTTCTAAATCCGTGCCGGTAACTATCCAGCCACAGCTGCAGCCGTACGCGGTCTCGCTTTATCCTGGGCAAGGCGTCAACCCGAGCGGGAATCTCGCAAGCATCTCCTTGCTCGATAACAACTACTTCACCGCGACTTCCCAGTTGATCGCGACGGAGGAGTTGTGCGCCGTCGAAGCAGACTTTAATGTCGGACTCGGAGTCTCATCGGTGAAACCGTCCGCAGCAGGGATCTCGCAGGCTGGTGTTACGGAGCAACTTTACATTTACGACTGGAAGACAAGTTCGTTCGTATACGTTGCCGCAGCAGCGTTCGGGACGACGGATGCAGTGGTCAGCGGTACGCCTCCCGGGAACGGCGCCGACTACGTTAGCCCAACCGGCGAGGTCCGTGTGATCGTTCGAGGACTAAGGCCATTGCGGCTTTCTCCCAGCGCATTCACAATGAGCGTCGACGTAATCAGCCTCAACTTCGGGTAAGACTCTGGATCTTAAACGCCCGTTTCGTGTCCTACCACTGGGCCGCGACGGGCGTTTTTGTAAACGAATCTGCATAGCGAAATCACGCCCCCCGATTAAACCGCCTATGAGATTCACATTAGCTGCCGCCGTATACTATTTGCGTAAAGGCGAGTGAAGTCGTCAGAGTCTTGGAACTGAATGGTTGGATTCTGGATCGGCAACGCGGAAGCCATGCACACTTCGTGAACAGGGTCCAACCAGGTCGCATCGTAACTGTCCCAATTACCCGCGGCGACCTTAAAATTTGAACCCTTAAGAATATCGAAAGGCAGTCCAGACTGAAAATGAAGTACGCAATATCGCTTGAGCCCCAGCCAGAAGGCGGATTCACGGTAACGGTTCCTGATCTTCCCGGCTGTATTAGTGAAGGCGAAACGGACGCCGAGTGCCATTCTAATATTGCGGACGCAATAGAGGGTTGGATCGAAACCGCTCGCTCAAACGGATGGCCCATTCCTCAGCCCAACGTTAAGTCGTCGACGGTGGAAGTCAAGGCTGCATAACTACGGCGCGTTGATCACACTGATTCAAAATGAAGATGACTTTGAAGTCCAAAAGCGTTTTTACTGTAGCCCTTGCGATGGCTATGATCGGGCAAGCGTGCTTTGCCAGCAGCCCAACGGAAGTCGAATCGGCTCGACGATTCGTTCAAGGATTCTATAGTTGGTACGCGCCAAAGTCGTTGGCGCCGACTCACGGTCCGGCGTTTGAGTTGGCGCTTAAGTCGACGCGATTCCACTTCTCTCCGCAATTGGCGAGAGCCCTTCGCGAAGACTATATTGCGTCAACGAAGGTCAAAGACGAGATCGTCGGCTTGGACTTCGACCCGTTTCTCAACAGCCAAGATCCGCCCAGCCGTTACACGGTTGGAAAGGGCGTCCGCAACGGCACAAGTCTCATGGTCAACGTTCATAGTGTCAGTTCTGGAAAGCCATCCGCGACACCGGATGTTGTCGCAAAGCTACAGAAGATCAACGGAAATTGGTGCTTCACGAATTTCGTCTATCCTGGCGGTGACAATCTTCTCGATATCCTTGCCAGGCTACGCAAAGACCGCACAAAGGGCCACTGAGGGGTAAATCCGGCTCCTACGGTGAATTGAAGGACTCCCGATTCCTGCTACAACTTGAAGTGTGACTCGAACTAGCGATCGCGCCCTTGTTTTGACCATAGCTTTGCTGTTCGCTACGACGGTAAGTCCAGCGCAAACGTCGGCGGGTCGGGACGTGATGACTCATGCCGAACCTGGATCGGTCCGAATCGGGGGACGGCTGGGAGAAAAACTCGACCTGTGTGTCTCGAATCGCCTTCTCGTACAGGATGTCGAGTCGGTTGTAGCTCCGTATAGGGTCAAAACGGAGACCGGATCTGCCGATTGGCGCTGCGAGTACTGGGGCAAGTGGTTCACCTCGTTGACCCTGGCCGACGCCTATCGCTCGACGCCGGCCACACGCACTCTGCGCGACACAGCGACGAATGCGCTGATCGCAACTGCCGCTCCAGACGGATACCTCGGGACGCGTACACCGGCTCACCGGCTGGAAGGATGGGATGTTTGGGGCTGCAAGTACGCCTTGCTTGGCCTTATCGCCGATTACGATCGAACTCACAGCCCGGCTGCTCTTAAGGCCGCCCGTCGACAAACCGACGTATTGATCGCCGAACTCGGCCCTGGGAAGACGAGTATCGCCGACGTTGGGGAGTGGAATGGATTGCCTGCGTCGTCAGTGCTAGAACCGGTGGTTCTGCTGTATGAGCGAACAGGTGAGAAAAGGTATTTGGCATTTGCCGAGCACATTGTGGGCAGCTGGAGCGAAAAGTCTAAGCGCCTACCTAATGGGATGCGCCTCGTTGAGGACAGCCTTGCAGGCAAGAATCCAGATCAGATGTGTGCCCCAAAAGCGTACGAGATGATGTCCTGCTTTGAAGGGCTGTGCGAGTTGTTCCGAGCAACCGGTAAGAGAACGTATCTCGACGCATCCGTCAAAATCGCCGACGGGATCTTCCGCGAAGAGACGACGTTGGTCGGAGTCGGGACTAGCAACGAAGTTTGGTTTGGCGGTGCCACGAAACAAACCGCACCCGTCCAGAAACCGATGGAGACATGCGTCACCGCGACGTGGATGAAGTTGTGCGACCAACTACTTCGTCTCACCGGCGACTCGCGATATGCGGATGAGATGGAGAAGAACCTCTACAACGGCCTGATGGGTGCGATGATGCCGGATGGCAAGTGGTGGGCCTACTTCAGCGGAATGATGGGCGTTCGCGTCCCCAGTTATGTACAGCACAGCGACGTTGGCCTAAGCTGCTGTGTGGTCAACGGCCCACGCGGGCTGATGCTGACTCCCTTCTGGGCTTTCATGCAGCGCCCCGAAGGCCCTGTCGTGAATCTTTATGCCCCCGGTTCGGCGCAGGTCGGAGGTGTGAAATTGGCGATATCGGGCGATTACCCGGTCCGCGACCACGTCGATATCCGCGTGACGCCGACTAAGGCAAGGCCATTTACTCTCTCGCTGCGCATTCCAAGCTGGAGCGAGAAAACAGACCTAAAGGTGAATGGACATCCGATAGTCGTAACTGCTGGGTACACGAAGATCCATCGGACCTGGCACGTCGATGACCGAATATCGATCACTTTCGACATGCAGCCAAAACTCATCGACAGTAGCGGGCAGGTTGCGCTCCGTCGAGGCCCTATCGTGTTGTCTTTGGACAACCGTCTCACCCAAAATGCCGCCAGTCAAGTCACGCTCGGATCGAATCTGCAGTTGAAACCCAACCCCACGGCGGCCAAGAAAATCGGAGCATGGATGGCCTTCGATCTCGGATCCCTGACGTTTTGCGACTACGCCTCCGCCGGAAACGCATTCACGGAACAGAACACTTTTCGCACGTGGTTGCCCCAGCCGCTAAACATGGCGACACTCTATCAAACCGGTCAGACATGGCAGTCGCTTACCCACGCACCGACCTGGACGAACCCGCCAAAGCCCCGGCCGCAAGTTGAGAGTCGGCTAAAGGACCTTGCCCTTGCTACATACGGAGCTTCGGCGACTTCCGACAGCGAATACTCACGTGAACCGGGTTGTACGGCGAAGGTGATCGACGGTGTGATTTCAACTCCAGAGGAGTTCACTAACCGCTGGCATTCGTCGGTGGATCGCGCTCATCCCCATTGGATAGAAGTTCGCTTGGCCAGGCCGTCCAGGATTTCCAAGGTCGTTATTCACTTCGCAGACCCTGCCGGTTATCCTGTCGATTTCGAGGGCACGGTACGTCTGAATAGCCAGAATCATCGAGTTTTTGACGTGACTGGCAATCGGCAATCGAGAACCTATTCAGCAAAGTTCGAGCCAGTAGTCGTCGACACATTTCGTCTGACCATCCGTGCATCAGCGAACCCCGCCTACCCAAACGCCGCCCAGGTCAGTGAGATCGAGATTTACCGCTGAAATGAACAGCATGCCGGGCAAGGAGTCGCCCGGCAAGGTTAGTGCAGAAGTTACGGCGAGACTTGGGTAGTCGTCCGATATTTGAACTGCGACTTCGTAACCCCACTATAGACTGAGACCTGCCCCGAACTTGAAGTCTGCGAAGCAGTTCCAAAGTCAGACAACTTGTAGTTGGCGAAGTTCGCAGTGCTGATCGCGAAATCGTTGATGTACGTTACGATCGTGGCAAATCCAGAGCTATACGCCCAGAATGTGACGTTCAGGCCGAGCCAGGTCCCACGATATTCAGTCATCGTTCCTCCCCCTTGGACTGAGAAAGGGTTCGTTGACATAGTAACGCGACCATTGGAGCCGTTTGTGTTCATGTTGAAGCTGGTATCCGCTCGCGCCTTGGGGTTCTGAGGCTTGACAAGGGTGAAGTTCAGGACCGTGCCGGGAATATCCGACCTTGTGAGCTGCATCGTCGATGCGCTATTCACCGTTCCCGTCAGCTCAAATTCGGTACCGCCTATCGCCTCGCAAGTGGCGCTTACGGTAGTCCCTGAGACCTTCCCTTCGAAGGAACCGACTTGGTGAGCATAGGGCCCAGTTTCTGCGGCAACAGCAAACTCCCCTGACCAAGCCAGATTGTCGTTTGCCAGGATCTCGATCTCCATCGGCGATCCATCGGGGAGAATGGCCTGATATTGCGAAAGTGGAACCCCGCCGATCTCGTTACCCGAGCCAGACGAAACACTCGACGATCCACCACAACCATACAGACAGAAGCCAAGACTAGCAAGAATAACAGGTGCCCGAAAATTCGACATGGGCAAGGGTAGCACTTCTGCCGAATTTCCTTGGGTTCGCTAGCACCTGCCGTCGTTAGGTCAGGGCACTGAAATCTTTCGAACGTGGTTATGGTCCGACCCGTCCCCAACATTCCCGTCGGCAATCCAGAGCGTAGAAGACCCTGGCCTGATCGCGATCCCTTCCAGACCGTAAAACTCAGCCAAGGTTCCTGGCGCAACGTTAAACCCGGCGGTTCCATCGCCAGCCTCGGTTGAGACAGTCCCCGAAGAAATGAGGCGGATCACATGGTTGCCGGTATCGGCAACATATACGTTTCCGTTCGAAACGGCGACATCCTCGGGGTTCAGGAAAGTGGCGGACAAAGCTGGCCCGTTCAGCAACCCGGGTGCGGTCGATCCTGCGAAGTCGCTCACGTCGCCGGACAATGTAACACTGCGGATGCAGTTGTTGTTGCAGTCGGCGACGAGCAGCGAACCGTCCGAAAGTCGTGCCATCCCGTAGGGCCGGTTGAAACGCGCGGTGGAACCCTTAGAATTGACATGGCCGGTTTGGTCGGCCTGACCGGCTATCACGGTTACCACTTTCGTTTTGGTATCGATGATCGAAATCGTGTCGTGTCGAAAATCAGACATCGCAATCTGGGTTTTGGAGATGGCCAGCAAACCTCTCGGTCCCCCAAGGTTTCTCTGAAGCACGGTCGCCGTCTTCTTCTTGACGTCCACCTTCCAAATCGTTCCTGTCGTTGCGTTCTTCTGTCCCTGGTCGTTCCAGTCCGTGGAAACGTAGAGGAACCCATCCGGAGAAAAAGTCAAGCCGAAGGGCTGGGCGAAGTTGCTCTGCTTGACCAAAGTGCTGACGGTTCCATTGGGCGCGATCACCCGTACTGCGTAGTTGTCGTAGTCGGCGACATAGACGCTCCCGTCCGGTCCGACCTCCACATTCGCCGGGTTGGCAAACTGGGCGACGCTGGCGGGACCATCGACATCGCCTTCGGCTGGCACGCCGTAAACGTCCGCTTGATTGAGCGTAGCGACGCCGCCAGCGCCATTTCCAGCGCAACCGGAAGTGCAAACCGCTACCGCAAGAAGGGCGACATTGACCACTCGAATTCGCATCGCGTGATTATGCATGACATATGTCGAAGCCCTTTAGGTCTCTTGCGAATCTCAATAGGCATCTTCCTTGCGACGGTAAGCCTAGTTGACTAAAAAGCTAGGTTTTTAATGAACATCTAGTCTTTTGATGCAAAAACATAGGATTTTTGAACGAATGTCGTTACAATGACCATGTTTACCTATTGGATTTGGAAGCTGGTCGCAATGCCGGACTCCTCAGGCCATTCAATCCCTGCAACGGAGCAACCTTAATGAACAATCTTCGACCAGCCCGCGCATCAGCGTCGGCCTTTACGCTCATCGAGCTTCTTGTCGTTATCGCGATCATCGCAATCCTCGCTGCAATCCTCTTCCCCGTCTTCGCGCAAGCCAAAAAGGCTGCCAAGTCGATCGTCGCTCTCTCTAACGTCAAGGAAATCGGGCTCGCCGAAAAGATGTACTTGAACGACTTCGATGACGCCTATCCGTGCATCGTCGCCAACCCGAACAACAACGGAGATGAAGATGGCGGCTGCGCCCCTCACCTCGGCTGGTACACCGCGAACGGCGGATGGGTCGCTTCAATCGCTCCTTACGTCAAGAGCGGCGGCATCTTCCTTTCACCTGGGGCAACTGCACCCTTCTGGATCGCAGGTCCGGAATCGGGAATCGTCGGTACATCGAGCGGTAACGGCGGCGCCGACGGCTGGTGCCCAGATGGAAATCCAAACCCACCTGCGACACACGCCTACTGGGCGAACGCCCTTAACGCGGCAGCGCCAGGCGGAGTCTCATTCATGTACCGAAAGGCGTTTGGCGGAGCAGCGTGGTTCAACGGATCGCCCATCACCGACTCGATGGCATCGAACCCCTCGACCAACATCGTCAACTACGAATATGCCGCATGGAGCACAGACCCCACGTACACCATCTGGGGGCAGTATCCGGTTGGCAATCTGAATAGTCTCGTCCTCAACGTCGTATTCATGGACGGCCACGCCAAGAAGACGATCGGCACCCAGTTCCGAGCGCTTCGATACGGAGCAGAGGGTTTCTCCGTTCCGAATACGCTCAACGGGCCATTCACCAAGAATGGAATGAGCCTCGACTGGTTCGTTAACCCAGACGGAAGCAACTCGTCAACGCCTGCAACGAATACCAGCGACCTCTAAGATGGCAAAGATCAGTATCGACCCCAGAGTGTTCTTCGCGATCTTGGCAGTCGTAGCCGTTATTGCGGTTGTGCTGGTCTTTAAGGGCGCCAGCGCAAATCAGAAAGTGCCGCTTCCTGACCCGAATATGTTCAAGGTCAAGAGCGCTCAGACTCCACACGCCTGATGCAAACCTTCTATCATCAATCTGCAGCAATGAGCGAGTGTCAAGCAAAGCCAGTCAGGAGTTCGTATCAACGGATTCTGGAGGACGTCAAGTTGCAGATTGAGCGTGGAGAGTTGCTTCCAGGCGACGTCCTTCCCACCCGGGCCGAACTCGCCAAGCACTACGTCACCGCCCGTGCGACGGTCGACAAGGCGTTTGGCGAACTCGTGCGAAGTGGGATCGTTATCAGCGGCAGCGGGCGAAGGACCGTTGTCGCTGGGAAACGAGAATCCCCAGTCCAGATCAAGACGATCGGCGTTCTCTGGAATTGGACTGAGGAGCAAGAAGAGCGGGGCGGGGATTTTCTCGATGTCCTCTTTCGAGGCATACGAGAGGCCTGTTCCGAGTTTCTTCTCGAGGTCCATTTCCGCAGTGCGCCTCTCCACATGTGGAAGGACCTTATCGACGGTACGACGGCACAGGGCCTTCTGGTCGTGCGCCCCGATTTTGCCGACACCACCATTATCGATGCGATCCAGAGCACGGGGATCCCAGTCGTGCTCGTTCCCGGCGCCCTCGACGAGAGCCAGGCGCCGTCGGTAGCCGCCGACAATGCGGGGGGAACCGCCGCCGCAGTCGAGCATCTTGCGACTCTTGGCCATCGAGACATCGGATTTGTCGGTCTAACCGCGACGGTTCCCGACCACTTTGAACGACTCACTGCTTTTCTGCACGAGACAGGCAAACGTGGCATTGCCGTCCGGCCCGAGTGGATTCGGATCGCGCATGAGAACAAACCGACCCGTTTTCGCGACCACCTTTCAGATTGGCTGAGCAAGGATCGTCATCCAAGCGCAGTTATCTGCTCCGATTTCCTTATGACACTGTCCGTTCTAGGCAGGCTCCGTGAGTTGGGCCTTTCCGTTCCGGAAGACGTTTCGATCGTAACGTATGACGATCCTGCCGCTGCTGCCCAAATGAACCCATCGCTAACTGCCGTCGCACAACCTATTTCTCGCCTTGGATATCGGTCGGTTCAACGCCTGCTTGAATGCATTGCAGGCAAGGACGTTCCCCATACCGACCGTTTGCCGACTGAACTCATTGTTCGTGAATCGACCGGACCGGTTTCTTCAAGCCAAAACCAGCAATGCGAACCCGCCAACCGTGATCGATCTTGATCGACAACGTTCATATCGAGCGGCTCTTTAAAGGGCAACCCATCATCGCGCCGACCTCACTCTGGTGGGAGTCCGGGGTGACGTTTAACACCGCGGCGGTCTTCCTAGAACCGATTGCCAGGAACCTGATCGCCTTGAACGCATTGCTAGGCGAATCGACATTTGACCGATACCCGCTAGGCGTTGTCGTGCTTCACTACCGCGCTCGACCGAAAAACGATCCGGGTTACCCCTGGACTCGTTCTTTCGTCGGACTCTCGGTTCATCACCCTGACCTCGCGCCGATCAAGCGTTTCGATTCACCTATCTTGGAGCCGGGTGGCATCCTTCACGGCGCCGACGACCAGGGTGTTGAAGATCCACGAGTTACATGGCTGGATGGCAAGTGGTGGATGTTCTATTGCGGAGTATCTCTTACAGGCGATCCTGACCCGACGAAAGAGTGGATCGGATCCATCTGTGCCGCATCGTCGGACGACCTCCTGCATTGGCAGAAGCATGGCCCCGTTCTTGGAGAAGATCCGTCCTTTGCGACCCAGGCAAGCCTGCCTACGATAAGCAATAAAGACGGCGTCCTCTTTCCAGATCGGATCGACGGCAAAGCGGTACTTCTTCACCGCCCGATGAAGGGCAACATCGGGTCGTGGGGCACCGCAATCGCCATGGCGGAAACCGTGGAAGGGCCCTATACAGACTTTGGGCAAGTACGGTCGGCGACTCCTTTTGAGGGGTATGTCCAGAGCTGGGCCGGCGCCGGATCCGTTCCGATCAAAGTTCGCGAGGGTGTCTACCTATCCATCGAACACACTGGGAACTACATTGCTGGGCAGAAGCGGAAATACGTTCTCGACGCTTTCCTTTACGACTTCAACAACTGGAACCCATCAAGGCCTGAGAGTCTGGTGATGGGAAGGTTCGACGACATGATGCGCCCGGAGACGGACTTCGAGCTTTACGGATCCTCACCCGACGGCGTCGGCAACGTGTTGTTCGCGTGCGGTACCTACGTGCATGACGGCTGGCTCTACATCCCGTACGGGGGTGGCGATACCTGCGTATTGGCGGCACGACTCCGATTCAACGATCTCGTCGATCAGATTGAACACCGGGCGGTTCACCGGTGATCGCACTCCTGATCGCAGGGTTGCTTTCAGGCCCGCAAGCGACGATGATCGACCGGGTTCGGTTCCTCCCCAACCAACCCAAACCGTATCTCCTTCGCGATTGGGAAGCAACCGCGAAAGCCGCCAACTCAATCTTTTTCGATCTTCATCGGAAAGGCCCCTATCAGCCCTTGGTCTGGCTGGTGAAAGCGAAGAAGCCTGGAGACAAGACGACTTTTGGAATGCCGTCCTACGTCGGAAACGAGAGTGCGCGAGGTCAAACCGGAGAGGGCATTTGCCAGCTTGGCGCCCTTCTAGGGTCGAGTGCCGCCCATCTGGACGGCGCTCGCGGTTCCACCGACTGGCTCGGAATGTCGTCGCAGTTCTTCAATCCGAAAGAGGGCCTGGTTCTGAACAACGTCGGAGCTGGAACCGATACAAGCTTCTGGTATGTGCTGCTACCCAGCTTGGATTACGTTCAGCTGTCGCTCTCGCACCCAAACTGGGTCGAAGGCAAGAAGATCAGCCGAACGATCGCCGACACATGGGCTCGCGGCATCGATGAGCTTGGCGGCAATTTCGATCACACCGCATACAACTTCCGGACGAAGCAGCCGTTAGACAACAAGCAATGGATCGAACCGGATGCAGCGGCCGGAGTTGCCTATCTCGAGCTCGCGGAAGGGTTGAGGCTGAACGAACCTAAGTACTTGCTCGCCAGCGGAAAGGCCCTCCACTTCCTTGAGAACCGGACCAACAATCCAACCTATGAGGTGTTGACACCCTATGGGGCGTTGTCGGCCGCCTACCTCAATGCCGAAAAGGGGCAAAACTGGGACCTCAAGCGGTTCATCAACTGGTGTTTCGAGCCGACTGCGCCTCAGCGTTCAGGTTGGGGGATGGTACTTGGGAACTGGGGGGGCCTCGATGTCGGCGGACTCATGGGTTCGGTGACCGATGGGGGAGGCTACGCCTTCGCCATGAACACCTATCTCGATGCCGCCAACATCGCCCCGATCGCACGGTACGACGCTCGATATTCGCACGACATCGCCAAGTGGATTCTGAATCTTGCGAGCTCGGCAAGACTCTACTATCGCGACTCGGTTCCCAGCGATCACCAATCGTCGGCAGGTTGGCCCGGAGACCCTGGTCACGGCCTCGCATACGAAGGGCTGCGCCGCACCCATGAGGGCAAGAGCCCATTTGCAACCGGTGACGCAATCCAAGGGAACGGGGCAAAGACCGATATCGGTCTTTACGGCAGCGGATATGTCGGCCTTCTAGCCGCGCTCGTTCACCCAACGAACGTTCCGATGATCCTCAGAATCGACTTGCGAGCGACCGATTTCCTTCCCGTAAAGGCCTACCCGACCGATCTCTACTGGAACCCGTACTCCAGTGAGAAGACCGTCACCGTCAAGCTAGGTCACCGCGCAGTAAGGCTCTACGATGCCGTACATCACCGGTTCCTAACTGCCGGTCCCGTATCCGACGCCTACATGCTGAAGCTCGCGGCAAACCAATCCGTTCAGCTTGTGCAAACTCCCGCGATCGGTTCTGTCGCGGTCGTTGGAAGGATCACACGCGTCGCAGGAATCGTGATCGACTACAGCAACGGCAACGTCGCGTTACCCAAACATGCGCTCGTCGTTCCGAAAGACCTATCGGTCGCGGTTCGCGTCGCTCGGGTCGAATTTAACCCAAGGGGACAACTCCAATGGGACCGAATCGGCTCCGATACGATCCAGCTATCGGGAGGCGACGGAAGCAAGATGCGGGCGACGCTTCAGTTCGCATGGGACGACAGGTACGCCTACTTCCAAATCCGGCAAACAGCGCCCGCGACGGAGACGATACAGGCGCCGTCAACTCTGGACTTTGCCCGCCATTGGTGGGACTTCGAGGCTGTTGCCTTCGGCATCGATCCGGGCCGAGGCTTGACCTCCGTCGCGTCGGTGCCCGACATTACGCTGGGATGGAGCTCCAAAGGACAGACCGATCTCGTTCTGTGCCCGGATCTGAGCCTCAAAGACGTTCAAGTGCAAACTTCCGGAACCGCCCAGAACGCCGACAGGAAGATCGACGGCAAGATATCTTGGGTTGCCCTCAACCGTGCCTATGGTTACGATGCGACGGATGAGCGGCTGCCGGCGGTCGGGCGCAAGCTCGGCTGTCAGCCGCTTCTGGTCGACGGGACATTCCGACGCCAAGCGTATATCGGAGGCGCGCGGTACACCAAGCCTTCTGGCTACGACAGGAATTCCCGCACCCTTGTACTTATAACGACCGACCCCGCAAGGGACCATGCAAAATAGGTTTCGACGGCGAGCAGCGTTGCTCGTCATGCTCGTTGCGATCTGCGGATGCAGACCGGAACCGCAAGATACGCGCCACCACGTCGTTTTTCTCTATCCGATCGAAGACAACCGCCCGATGGTTGAAGGGCTGATCCGGCATTTTGAGGCGCTCCATCCCGATATCAACCTTGAGGTTCGAGCGGTTCCCGGGAATCAGTACCAAGCCAAGATCAAAACCCTCGTCGCCGCCGGTGAGCCACCCGATGTGTTCGTCTGCGGCGACGTCACTTTCCCCTACTTACGGCCGTTCGTCGCCGACCTGTCCGATCTTTGCCGACGAGACGCAAAAGAGATCGACTTCGCCGATTACTTCCCAGCCGTTCAACGGTCGTTCACGATCGATCGTCACATCTACTTCCTGCCACAGGCGTTCAATGTGTCGCTCCTGTACTACAACAAGAGGCTCTTTCGACAATCGGGCGAACGGTTCCCATCGTCGAATTGGAGTTGGAGCGATTATGCCGAAGCGGGGCGAAGGCTAACCAAGCGAGCTCCCGGGGGGCTTGTCGTGTCGTGGGGAAGCACGATAACGACCGGTTGGTGGGGCGAGTGGTTAACCCTCGTCCATGGAGCCGGAGGCGACTTTTTCAACCCCGACGTCACCGCATGCACCCTTGACACACCCCAAGCCTTGCAGGGACTCACCTTCTACCGCGACAAGATCTACAAGAACGGATTCGCTCCTGCGCCGGGGGAAGGCGCATCGACCGGGTTCCGAAGCAACACCTTCGCCATGGAATTCGGGGGACACACCGGAAACTGGAAGTCGTACCGTCAGATTCCGGACCTGGAATGGGACATCGAGGCTCTACCGAAGGGGCCGTCGGGGCGCAGAGGAGGAGAACTCTCTCTTAGTGCGATGGGGATCGCCAAAAAGACGAAAGAGCGCGAAGCGGCATGGCAGTTCATCAAGTTCATGAGTGGCAAAGAGGCGATCGAAGCGTTCGCGAAGTTCGGCTATCCCGCCGTTCGGAGATCGATAGCCGCAATGCCGTTCTATGCACTTCAACCGCCACTCAACAAGCGGGCGCTGGAAGTCGCGATGGAGTCGGCCGAGCCGGACCCCGATGCTCCCGATTTCATGGAGATCGCACTCGACCTCGTTCAGCCCGAGATCGACGAGATGCTGTCGGACGGTATGCCACCGGAAGCTGCAGCCCGTAGGGCGACTCGCTCCGCCGATTCATTTCTGAAGACGCAAATCAGCAGGAGAGTTCGGTGAAGAAATCCCAAGTTCGTTGGTGCTGGGCGATGATCCTTCCCGTCGTGATCGGTCTCGCCATCTTCACCTACGGACCGATGTTTGCATCCCTCCTGCTCAGTTTCACCAACGACGATGCCGTGAACACTCCTTCGTACGTCGGGATGGCGAACTACAAATACCTTCTCACTGCCGACCCTTCGTTTTGGGTTTCGGTAAAGGTGACCGGCGTGTTCGCGGCGGCGAGCGTCTCTCTGGGTTTGGTGGCGTCGTTGAGTGTGGCGCTGATCCTCAACCAAGACATCCCGTTTCGGGGGATTTTTCGAACGCTCTACTACTTCCCCACGATCCTTCCTGCGACTGCGTCCGGCGTGCTTTGGGCTTTCATCTTTCAACCTCAGGATGGATTGCTGAACGGTCTGCTCCGCAAAGTCGGCGTCGGGCATCCGCCTGCTTGGACCGATTCGCCTCAGTGGGCGCTGCCTGCCCTGATTATCATGAGCATCTGGGGCTTTGGTGGCGCGATGGTGGTTTTCCTCGCCGGGCTACAGAACACCGATAAGTCCCTGCAGGAGGCGGCTTCGCTCGACGGTGCGACTTCGTGGAAGAAGTTCTGGGTGATCACATGGCCAGCCATCACCCCCCTTGTTTTCTTCAACCTTACAATGAGCCTGATCGGGTCGCTCAAAGCGTTCGATCAGGCGTTCGCATTCGGCACTTCGGGACCGGGAGTCGGAGGGCCAGCCAGGGCAACTCTGTTCTATGTCCTCAACCTGTATGAAAAGGCGTTTGGTCACTTTCACATGGGATTGGCAGCGGCCATGGCATGGATCCTCTTCGCCGCGATTGCGGCACTGACTGGGGTGAACTTCGCGCTGTCCAAGCGTTGGGTTAAGGGGTCTGGGATTTGAAGCCGGGGAAGATTCTTGCCCTCGCCGTGGCGACCCTAGGGTTGGCAATCTGCCTAGCACCGGTGATCTGGCTATTCTCGACGTCCCTTAAGCCGTTCGAAGAGATCCTGAAGACGCCGACATCGTTTCTTCCGAAGCACCCAAGGCCCCAGAATTTCACGGACTTCTTTAGCTCTTTCACCTTCTGGCGGTCATTTGCCAACTCATGTATCGTCGCCGCACTGACCGTCGTTGGCACCTTGGCTTCCGCGATTCCTGCCGGATACGCCTTTGCCCGGCTCAAAGCCAAAGGTAGCGGCCTCGTTTTCGGATTGCTCATCGCTTCCCTGATGCTCCCTGGCCAGGTCACAATCATTCCCGTATTCCGCCTATTCGCATCCTTAGGAATGATCGATACGTTCTATCCGCTGGTTCTTCCCGCGTGGCTTGGTACCAACGCGTTCGCGATCTTCCTGATGCGACAGTTCTTCCTCGGCATCCCCGAAGAGATGCTGGAGGCCGCTCGACTCGACGGAGCCAGTGAGGGGCGAATCTTGGCCCGCGTCGCCGTCCCCCTCGCGAAGCCTGCAATCGCAACCGTCGCTATCTTCGCCTTTCTGGGTTCTTGGAACGACCTTTGGGGTCCGCTGATCTACTTGAACAAAGAGAGTTCGATGACGCTCATGGTGTCCCTTATGAACTTCGTTGGTGGAAGTGGAACCGCTCAGGGGACTCCGTGGAACCTGGTCATGGCAGGAGTAGTAGTTACCGTCCTTCCCGCCTTCATTCTGTTCGGCATCTTCCAAAAGACCTTCGTCGCCGGAATATCGACTACCGGCTTGAAGTGAACAAGCTCTCTGCCGTCGGGCGCAGATTAAGCTTCGAGTTTGCAGCCCAACCCAATTCTCAAGCGTAGTTCTGGCACGCTATATTAGGAAAGGACGCACCGGAGGTCACCGCCATTTATGTTTGGGCTAATGAAGGCTTGCTCATGTAACAAGAGTTCCGAGGAACGCGAGCTTCGAAGGATGCACTATTGCGGAACTTGTAAGTCGATCGGGCGGCTCTACGGTCAGAAGGCCAGGGTGTTCCTGAACTACGACGCTGTTTTCCTCGGTGAGATCTTGACCGACCTACAGCCGCGTTCGCTCCAATTTGCGCCGGCATACGTCTCCAAAAGCTGCCTTGCCATTCCTCAGCGAGATGAGATTCCGTGGCCGCTCGAATATGCCGCTGCCGCCAACATCGTTTTGGCGCAATTCAAACTTCTGGATCATGTCGCCGACACCGGCTCAAAGCTAGTGAAGCTGGCGGTGAGAACCTATTCGCAGGAGTTTCAGCGGGCGAGCGAAGCACTCGCCAATTGCCAATTCCCGTTTAAAGAACTTCAGCGGCTGATGGCGCTTCAAGGTGAGCGGGAGCGCGAGGCGATTCCCCAAATCGAGCGACTATCGGAACCGACTGCAGGCGCCACCAAGTTAGTCTTTCACCATGGGGCCGTTACCGCTGGCGCTACCGGCAGTTCGGTGGACACGATGGCGAATCTCGGTTCGGTTTTCGGCGAAATCGCCTACCTTGCCGACGCTCTACAAGACCGAAAGAAGGACGCGGAAAGGCGTGAATTCAACGCTCTTGACGCAACCGGAATGAGCAACCTGCGAGCGAGGAAGCTGCTGACCCTGAAGCAGGACGAATTGGTGTCCCATCTGAGCGCTTTGCCGATTGAGAAACCGCGAAAACGGGACTACATCAAGCGGTTGAAGACCAACCTCGGTCCCCATCTGTACATGGGGCGCAGGCCCGACCGTGTCGTCATCGTGAGAGAGCGCAGACCCGGCTTCTGCTCCGATTGCTGTCAAGACATCTGCTGTTGCGAAGCCCTCAACTGCTGCGACTGTCTCGGTTCAGGCTGCTGCGAGTGCATCTGTTCCGGCTGCGGCGTTTTTGGCTAAGGATCGTGGACCGTTTCGACTGTTTAAGTATCAGTCGAAATGTCGTCCCACTCCTGTTCCTCATATCGCATCAACCAGTTGAGAGCGTGATAACGCTCGAAAGTCACGCCCGGTTCGAGCTTCCGCCCCACATCGACGCGGGTCGAGTCGGCGTGTCGGACCTCCCAGTGACATCTGCGAATGAGGTCGGCTTGATCGAGGATCTCGTCCATCGAGCACATCCGCATCCTTTAGGATCGCTTCCGATCGAGACCTCCTGTCTTCTGCCTGCTTTTGGCGTTCATCCTCGGTGAGCATATCTGGGAACAACACAGAATCCCTCGACGATGCGGTACTGAAGAAACCTCGGACTTCCTGAGTCAAACCACAACTTGGTGCCGAGGTGTCGGATAGATAGAAGGATGTTTGGTATATACTTTCAGATAAGGGTATATACATGGCGATTTATATCAAAAACGTCGAAGTCGAACTGGCGGTGAGAAGACTGGCAGACCAGATGGGTGTCGACCTAACGCACGCAATCGGATCGGCGGTCAACCATGAGTTGCAGCGGATAAGCCCTTTGCGGTCCTCCCGCCTTTCAAGCATGCGCGCGATCGCCGATCGTGTTTCCGAAATGCCGATCAAGGATCTACGGTTGGACGAAGAGATCCTTGGATACGACAACGAAGGACTTCCACGTTGATCGTCGATACTTCAGCAGTCGTGGCGGTCCTCAACGATGAACCGGATCGCGGACGGTTCGAGGAAGCGATCGCTGGCTCTGAGTGCAAGATGTCGAGCATCTCGTTTTTGGAGGCGTCGATCGTCATGATGTGCCGACGCGGTGAGGAGAGTCTGGCAGCGATGGACGCATGGATCGAAGCAGCCGCGATAGACGTCGTGCCGTTTACCCCCGCCCAGGCTCGAATCGCAAGAAACGCTTACGCTCGGTTCGGGAAAGGAAGACATCCCGCTGCTCTCAACTTCGGAGATTGCGCGAGCTACGCTTTGGCGATCGACCGCGATGAGTATTTGCTGTTCGCGGGGCGCGAATTTTCCCTGACCGACGTACGATGTACTGCGACCGAACCGAAATGAAGACAGTCGACCGATATGTGGACACCCGAGAAGGGCTCTATTCGTTCGAGGACGAGGTCCTCGTTGTGTGTCCGAAGTGTGGTGCGTGTGCCAAGCAGATCCGGACTACCGAATTCGATACCGATCTGAAACGCCCGATCTCAAGTCGTAGATTCGTTTGTGCCAACTGCGGACTAACCAAGGAGGGCGGTTCCCTCATCCTTCCCGGCTATCGCTGGACCGTCGATTCCGGTATGACGCTTTGGCTTCAAACCCCTTGTTGCGGCGAAACACTTTGGGCGTTCAACCTGCGTCATATCGAGACGATCGAAGCGTATGTCCGCGCCGACCTTAGGGAACAACACAGGCACCCAACGCAAGGATGGAGCAGCGGGTCTTTCGTCAATCGCCTTCCAAAGTGGATCAAGGCGGGCAACCACCGTGAGGAGATTCTGAAAGGTGTCGCGCGACTCAAGAAGAAGCTTCCGGCAGGGAAGGCGGCGCGAGGGTTGGGGTAAGGTCGGTCGTGCCGCTTACTCGCAGAACGCTACTCGCGGCGGCAGGTGCTGCCCCACTGGTTTCACTGGCAAAAGCCGGCCGCTCGAATTCCGTACGCAAGCCGAAAATGCTCCGCGATGGCGATACGGTGGCGATCATCGCTCCCAGTAGCGCCATCCACAAGCAAGAGGATCTCGACAAAGCGCGGCACAACGTCGAATCGCTCGGGTTCAAGGCAAAGCCGGGAGCGCACGCGCTCGACTACTGGGGTTATCTGGCGGGAGCAGACGAAAACCGTGCCGCCGACGTTAATTCGGCATTCGCAGACCCCGAAGTGAAAGGCATCATCTGTCTCCAGGGAGGCTACGGCGCTGCTCGGTTTCTGGATCTCCTCGACTATGATGCAATCCGCCGAAATCCGAAGGTTCTGGTTGGATATAGCGACATCACCGCACTCCTGCTTTCGCTCTATGCGCGCGCCGGGGTCGTGACGTTCCACGGCCCGATCGCGCTATCGACTTTCGACGAGTTCGATGTGCAAAACCTGACCAAGGCGATCAAGTCGGCGGCGCCGATCGGTCAGCTATCGGTTCCGGTTATGCCTACCGGAAGCGCCCCTCAGCCAGCATCGACAACGCTGTTTCCTGGGAAGGCGAGCGGTCGGCTGGTCGGAGGGAACCTGAGTCTGGTGGCTTCGCTGATCGGCTCTCCCTATTTGCCGCGTTTGGACGGGCACCTTTTGTTCCTTGAGGATATCGGTGAGGATCCTTACCGAATCGACCGGATGCTCAACTCGTTGCGCATCAGTGGCGCGATCAGAGGAGTCCGAGGTCTCGTCTTTGGCGACTTCAGCCCTCGCGGCGATCACCCTACGACGCCGACCCAGCCTGAGGATGCGGCAAGGGATTTCACCATGCTGCAGGTGATGCAGAACTTCGCCAATCAGATTCGAGTTCCCGCTTACTGCGGCGCTTGGTTCGGCCACATCCGGGAAAAGAACACCCTTCCCCTAGGCATCCAAGCCAACTTAGATGCCGACACCCGCACGGTCGACATTGTCGAGTCGGCCGTCAGTGCCACTTAGGGGGTGCGCCAGCCTCGCGAATGGTCGTAAGCTAGGACCCAGCCATGAGCCGAACTGCCGAATCGCATCGCCGCCTGCCGACCCGTCAAGTCCACCTTGACTTCCACACTTCGGAGTTCATTCCCGGAATCGGCGAACGGTTCGATAAGGCGCAGTGGCAAGCGGCACTGCGACTCGGCAACGTCAACCAGATCAACATCTTCGCCAAGTGCCACCACAGTTGGAGCTACTACCCCTCCCGAGTCGGCACGATTCATCCTCACCTGAAATTCGATCTGATGGGGGCGCAGATCGAAGCTTGCCACGAGATCGGCGTCGTCTGCCCGATCTACGTCACCGTTGGATGGTCGGCGTTCGACGCAGAAACCCATCCCGAGTGGTGCGTTCAGAACCGCGACGGCAGCATTCACGTCACGGGAAGCCTCGACTTTTCTGCCGATTTGGACACCAAGCGGCCCTGGGGCTGGAAGGACCTTTGCGCGGTATCAGGCGGACCTTACCACGCTCACATCGTAGATCAGGTTCGAGAGATCTGTGCAAACTACGCGGTTGATGGATTCTTCTTCGACATCTACCACGACCAGGCGTGTTACTGCCCAACCTGCCTAGAGCGCCTCGAACGGGAAGGCGTAAATCTGGATGACAGCTACGCAGTGACGTTCAACTACACGCAGGGAATCCGCGCTCACATGCAGGAATTACGCGACGTTATCGCCGAAACCGATCCGGATGCGACTGTCTATTTCAACTCCGCCACCCATGTCGACGACACGATCCGATTTCGACAGCGGCTTTTCGATTTGAACACGCAACAGGAGTTGGAGGATCTGCCGACGACCTGGGGCGGCTATGACAAGCTGCCGATCGAGGCGAAGTTCCACCTTGGCGAGGGATCACGCGTTCTCGCTATGAGCGGCAAATTCCATAAGTCGTGGGGCGAATTTGGAGGGTTCAAGCATCCCGACGCGATGAAGTACGAAGCGGCGGCGATGATCGCGAACGGCGCTGCCTGCAACTTCGGCGACCACCTTCACCCATCTGGCGAACTGGACGTCGAAACCTACCGCTGCCTCGGCGAGGCATTTAGGTACGTCGAGCAGATAGAAGCCTATGGCCCAGGCGGCGTTCCTTACTCACGGCTTGGGCTTTGGCTAACCCTCGACCGCGCTGCCGACTACGGTACCGCGAACATCCTGCTGGAGCTCCATCAAGACTTCGTGATTGCCAACGAGGCGAACCTCGACCAGCTTGAGGCGCTCATTCTCCCGAGCCTTCCCACCTTGTCGGATGCTCAAGCCGCGCGAATTTCGGCGTGGGTCCAGAAAGGTGGAAAGCTGATCGTGTTCGGCGCCGGCGCCCTATCGAATGACCGGTCTCGTTTCCTCATCGACGTTGGCGCAGAAGTTATCGGTCCTTCCGATTACCATTTCGACTACACCGTCGTGAAACCAGAAATCGGGAAAGGGCTTGTTACAACTCCGTTCCTGAACTACGAACCTGGCCTCCGAATGCAACTGACCTCGGGCGAGTCCTTGGCCGCGATTCGAGAACCGTATTTCAATCGGACGTATGCGACCTACTCCGGGCACCAAAACACCCCGTTCCGACTTGAGGACTCGCCGTATCCGGCCATCGTACGGCACGGTAACACGATCTTCTTCGCCCATGCTTTGGACCGTTTGTATTACAAGCATGCTGTCCGCCTGCATCGCGACGTCGTCCAGAACGCCCTTGATCTGCTCGGATACCAGCCCGCGGTCGCGGTGACCGGACTCCCAAGTTCCGGCCGCCTTTTCGTTTTGCATCAACCTGAAGAGCGACGTTATGTCGCCCACCTTCTCTACAGCCCCGCCCTCCAACGCGGCGAGGTCAAGGTGATCGAGGACTTCCCCACCATCGAATCGGCCCGCATCGCTATTCGTCTTCCGGAGACCATCTCCGACGCGTTTACGATTCCCAACCGTGCGCCCATTGATCTAGCTCAGGAGTTCGCCGTGCCTGCATTCAAGATGCATACGGCAGTTGTGTTGAACTATTAGGATGTGAAGACGAAAGAGCGAAAGACTGCACGCTGCAAGTGTCAACAGTGTTCTGCGTTCTTCTGAGGAGAGGTGCTCTGAACCAATGTGATTACGCTCCAGGTTAGGCGATTCAAACCGGCAGACGTCTAGTCGAAGGCACGGAATCGTCACGATTCGTGAATTGAGCGGGCGTTCTCGCCGAAGATCTGATGAAGATGGTAGAGCGCGAAGAAGGTCCTCGTGCAGACCATCTGACTCGGACCAAACCTTGGAATGGGAATTCAATTTGTTGTACGAGGTGAATTTCACCCAACATCAAGGTCACCAATATCGTCGATTCGTTTCTCTAAGAGCTTCCGCTCAACTGGGTTTCTTGCCATGGCGTGAGCTTTCTCAAAGCTCGACTTCGCTTCGGCCGAGCGTTGAAGGAGTGCGAACATCTCGGCTTGGGCTGCCCAGTAGAAGGGATAGGATTCGAGACGTGCGGCGTCGGCGATGCCGGCGATCTCATCCAGACCGCGTTCGGGGCCTTCCGCTTGCGAGATGGCGATGGCGCGGTTTAGCGCGACGACGGGGGATGGGTTCAGCAGCAAAAGCGCGTTGTAGAGTTCGACGATGGTGTTCCAGTCGGTACTGGCGACGTCAACGGCGCTTGCGTGGACCGCGGCGATGAGGGCTTCGATGTGGAATTCGGTGAGCGCTTGCCCCGAACTTGCGCTCGCCAGCAGTACCATGCCGCTTTGAATGTGCTCGCGATCCCACTTCGACCGGTCGTGATCGAACAGCTGGGTCAATTCGCCGGTGGAGTTCATCTTCGACGGCAACCGAGCCGCGTGCAAATGCATCAGCGACGCAAGGGCATACGCCTCCGTCGTTCGACCGAACGGATGATCGAGTAGGATAGCGACGAGACGGATCGCCTCTCGGCAGAGCAGAGGTTGGACCGGTGCATCCTGAGATCCGCCGTGATATCCGTGACTGAATAGAAGGTAGAGCGCCCGATAGACGTTGGGCAGTCGCTCTTCGAAGTCGCTCCGTTGCGACACGTCGAAGAGCGTTCCTGAAGCCGCCAACGCCTTCTTTCCACGCGCGATACGCTTCTCGACGGCGGGAAGACCGCTCAAATACGCCTGGGCGACCTCCTTGATGCTCAAACCGCCCAGGTAATGCAGCATGATCGCCACTTGCGCCTCCTCAGGCAACCTCGGATGGCAACATGAAAACATCAAACGGAGTTGGTCGTCTTTGATTGCGCTGACGTCCGTAAGCTCATCGACTAACGATGAAATCGTCCATTCGCTGTTGAGAAGCTGTCCGTATTCGGTTGAAAAGGTGCGATTCCGGCGTTCGCGGCGAAGGATATCGACGGCGCGGTTTCTGGCCGCCACCATTAGCCAGCCGGACGGGTTCTCCGGCAATCCGCGGACACTCCACACTTCCAAGGCGCGGCTGCAGGCATCCTGGGTCGCATCTTCGACGAGGTCAACGTTCTGCAACCCGAAGATCTTCGAGAGGGTCGCAGTGATGCGACCCGTCTCATGTCTGAAGAAGTGCTCTGGAAGGTCCATCCCGAACCTACCTGCAGGCTTGAACAGGTCTTACTTCGACCGATCCCCCGACGTGGGCAACCGGGCAGGTCTTCGCGATCTCAATCGCTTCGGCGAGGTCCTTGACTTCGACCAGGGTGAATCCGGAGATCAGGTCCTTCGATTCGGCAAAGGGGCCGTCATGTACCGTCCCCTGCCGACCAACGACGACACTGCCCGTCGGTCCGAGCGGAACTCCCGGATCCTTGATGACACCCCTGTCCAGGAGGTCTTTGAACCAGTCGAGGCAATGTTTGAGGTGTACCTGCATCTCTTCGGGGGACAGCTTTTCGTCCCCCGCTCGATAAACTAGTGCGAATTCACTCATTCGTGTCTCCTGTCGCCACCGGAATGCCAGGAAGTCCCTTGCCGTCGGTGATCAGTTTTGAAAGGCTTTGAGACACAAAGTATGCCCAACCTTGCTCACAAGAGTCGTAGCACCCCTTCTCCGGATCGAGTCCTTTGTGCGTCAACGTCAATTTGGCCGATCCCTCTTGTTCCTGGATCACCCAAATAATCTGGGTACCCGTCCACTCTGTCCTGTTCTCGAACGACTCCAGATAGGAATCGGTGACTTCCCAAACGATCCTCTGGCCAAGGATCATCTCCGCAACACGGAACTCCGTCCAATGTTGATCGCCAAACCGCACCGTGAACACGTCGCCGAGCGATCGAGCGTTCCCCTCAAACTCAGTCGACCACCATTGGGGGACCTTGCAGATGGCCTCAAACGCCTCGGCCGCAGTCGACGCGACTCTAAGCGATGCATGAAGTTGACGCCCTTTCGGCGCTCCGCTGCCATCTTGGATGAGGCTCAGCAAGCTCTCGCCAAAGTGGTGAGTCCATCCGGCGGCGCAGCCTTCGAAGCACTCCACACCAGGATGAAGGCCTACATGAGTGAGCGTCACCTTCGATCCGCCGTCGGTAGGGACGATGTCGAATCGGACGGTCGTGCCTGTCCACTCGGCCTTATCCGCAAGCCACGGCAGGTAGCAGTTCGTAACTTTCCAAGACACCGTCTCGCCGGGAATGAACTCGCTGATGTGGAAGTCGACGTAGGTATCGGCGAAGCTAACCGTGAAGTCGGCGCCGAGGCCGAAAGTTTGGCCGACGATATCGGTTGTCCACCAGTCCGTCACGCGACATACCCGATCGAATGCTTCGGCGGGAGACGAGGCGACGGCGATGGTTGTCTGGAAGTCGGTAGTTGTTGTCATTGATTTCTCCTTGTTGGCCCTTGGCCGCCAATAGAACGAATCCCGCCGGACAGATCAGGACAACTTTTTTTACGGACGCCGAAAATACTTCAGGCGCCCCCAATCGGTCAAGCTGAGAGATCGACAACCCGATGAATAGAAGAACGTTTCTAAAGGCCGCAGGCGCAGCGGCTGCCTTTGGAATCAAGGGCATTGCCACTGCCAATCCGGCGTCTGAATCGCCGTCGCCCATCGCTCGGAAGAGTCTTGTGGCGCGTCACAAGATGGTGTTCAAGCATCCCGATCGCTTGACGCCGGTCTCGGTTGGAAACGGCGAGTTCGCGTTCACCGCCGATATCACCGGGCTGCAGACATTTCCCGAGTTTCATCAAAACGGAATGCTGCTGCAAACAATGGCCCAGTGGTCGTTTCATTCGACTTCGGACGCCCACGTCTACAAACTCTCGGACACCTTTAACGACTACGAGTACAACGGAAGGCTTGTGCCGTACCCGAGCGGCGACGAGAAGGGTGGAGGCTTCGGCGACGGTTCGCCTGCCGCCCAGTGGCTCAATGCCAACCCCCATCGATTCGACCTTGGCCAGATCGGCTTGCTCTTGCCGCGGATTGACGGTCAGCAATTCAGTATCGAGGATTTAGCCGACGTTCACCAGGAGCTAGACCTTTGGACAGGCTTGATTTCGAGCCGTTTCACACTGGTCGGCAATTCGGTTTTGGTTGAGACCGTCGCCCATCCGCACCTCAATGCGATGGCGGTCCGGATTACGTCTCCGCTGGTCGAAAACGGCCAAATGGGTGTTCGCCTCCGTTTCCCCTATGCCTCGGCCGATTGGCTAAGAGCGGCGGACTGGAATCAGTCGGAGCGCCACACAACTCAAGTCAGCATCGACCATCATGAGGTCCATTTTTCACGCCAACTGGACGGCACGACAAGATATCAGGCCCAGGTCTCGGCCTCGAAACAAGCAGAATTCGCGACGACTGGCGCTCACGAGTATGTTTGGAGGGGGAAAGCATTGCCGACGCTCGAGTTCGTCATCGCCTTCTTCCCAGACGGCGATGTCTCCAACGAACGACTGACGAGTTTCGGACAGGTTTCCAAGGCTTCGGCACAGCACTGGGAGAAGTTCTGGATGTCGGGAGGCGTCATCGACCTATCCGAAAGTCGCGATCCTCGGTGGTTTGAGTTGGAGCGTCGGATCGTACTGTCGCAATATCAAACCGCGATCAATGGCGCAGGCTCACTTCCGCCTCAAGAGACGGGTCTTGTCCAAAACAGTTGGCACGGCAAGTTTCACCTTGAGATGCACTGGTGGCACGCTGCCCACTTCGCGCTTTGGGGACGTGAGGATCTTCTGATGCGGAGCCTGGGATTCTATCGAAAGATCCTCCCCATCGCCCGAGAGACCGCCCACCGTATCGGGTGCCACGGCGCACGATGGCCGAAGAACGTCGGACCCGAGGGAAGGGAGAGCCCCAACCGAATCAACCCATTCCTCACTTGGCAGCAGCCACATCCGATCCATTTCGCCGAACTCATGTTTCAGGCCCGTCCGACGCGCGAGACCCTCGCCTTCTTTAAAGATATCGTACTGGAGACCGCCGATTTCATGGCGTCGTTTGTTATCTGGAACCCAGCGCGCAACTGCTACGAGATGGGACCGCCGATCGTGGCGCCGTACGAGAACAACTTTCAAGAGCGGAAGACCTCGAAGAACCCTAGCTTCGATCTTGCCTATTGGACGTGGTCGCTCGGAATCGCTCAGATTTGGCGAGAACGGCTCGGGATGAGTCGTTCAGAGGAGTGGGATCATGTCCGAAAAAACCTCGCTCCGCTACCGATTCGAGCAGGGATCTATCGTGAGATCGAGCAGGTCGACGCAGGCTCAAGCGGACACCCAACGATGCTTGGCGCCCTTGGCGTGATCCCCGAATGCGGCAAAGTTGATCGGCCCACGATGCAGAAGACATTGGATTACGTATTCAAGAGTTGGCCCCATGACGATACATGGGGTTGGGATTTCCCGATGATGGCGATGACCGCCGCCCGAATCGGCCGACCGGATCAAGCCATCGAAGCACTCCTGATGGAAACAACCAAGAACTCCTTCTTGGGAAATGGCCACAACTACCAGCAAGACATCTTGCCCCTGTACTTGCCGGGCAACGGCGGCCTCTTATTCGCCGTTGCGATGATGGCGGCAGGATGGAAGGACGGTCCCAAAACTCACGCCCCCGGTTTCCCCACCCCCGAATCCGGATGGACCGTCCGATGGGAAGGACTTCGGCCGGCACTCTAATCTCTAATACTCAACCATTTAGTAGAGTATAATGATCAAATGGCCGAGATGATTCCGGAGTTGGCGCGTCGCCATAGTGCACAGCGTGCGCGCAAAGAGGCGATCACTGAGCGTGTTTTAGCGATGAGTGAGAAGCAGCGGTCGACGGTGCCTTCCGATGGCGGGTTTTCCCCGGCGGAGTTGGTGGCCCATCTTGCGAAGGTCGAGGAGTTCAATCTCGGCTACCTACGCAAGGCGCCTCCGTCGAGCCTCAAGGGCCGTGCGGTGAAGCCTGGAGTCTTTTTCAACTACATCCTAAGGACCTTTCGTGCCCGAAAGCGGATCGCCGCCCCTCCTATGCTGGTGCCTAAGAAACAGCCCGACGCGGTCGCCGAAGCAGCGCGTCTGAGAGGTTCGCTCGACGAGTTGGAGGGGTTTCTCCAGCAGGTCGAAGGCACGGACCTCGCGTTCATCAAGTTGAACTTTCTGTTCGGCACGCAGTCGGTTGCGCAGTACCTCGACTTCCAAGAGGCGCACGTCGATTACCACGAGCATTTCTTTCCGAAGGTTTGAGGTTCAATCGTGCATGTGACTCGCCCCGAGCAGACTCTCTCCGACTCCGCTGACCTCTCGGATAACCAACTCGACCTCATTCTCAGCGCGCTTGCCGATGGCAACCGACGTAAGATGATTCTTTCGATGCGGACGGGGGCAAAGACGGTGGAGTCGTTGGCGCAGCCGCTCGGGATTACTACTTGGGGAGCGATGAAGCACCTTCATATTTTGGAGGAGAGCGGTTTGGTGACGAGCGAAAAACGCGGAAGGAGTCGATACTGCCAGTTGCGGCCGGAACGGCTGGAGACGGTCACCCTATGGATCCAAGAGATTCAGAGCTTCTGGACAGGTAACTTGGAGCGCCTCATCCAACTCGTTGAGGAAGAAAAATGATCCTATTCGAACCCGTTGGTGATTCCGCCCTGAAAGCGCAAGTTCGCGTCAGCGCGTCTCCTGAACGGATCTATCGTGCATGGACCGACCCCGCCGAGTTCGTGCTCTGGTTTCGCGGTTCGTCGGATGGACGCCTTGAGATCCATAATTTCGATTGCCGCGAAGGCGGTTCGTATGACGTGACTATCGTCAACGGAAAGGGCGATCGCTTCAACCTCGTCGGAACGTATCTGACCCTTTCGCCGGGCAAGCGTATCGTCATGACTTGGGCCTGGGTAACCGGCGAGCCGATCGAGAACCCGATGCGGGTCACCGTTGACCTCGAGCCCCACCCGACCGGTTGTATGCTCACCTTAGTTCACGAACGATTCGGCTCGTCTGAGGAAAGGAACATGCACCACGAAGGTTGGGCGCCGTGTTTGCAGAACCTAGTCGACCTGGTCAGTCCTGCGTGATCGACGCTCTATCGGTTGAGCAGCAAAGGCAGGCAAATGAGGACTTCTTGGTTCGCAGTTTTCTCCACCTCTCCCCGTTCGTACCTCACCGACCTCTCCCACGGAGGGAAGGGGTTTGGTGCACCGGTCTTTCGAAAAGGCGGCTAGACCATTTCGCTATTTGTCCGCCGGCTCGATTCCTAGACGGAGGATGTCTTCGCCGACTTCGACTTCGCTTGAGTTCGCGGCGGTCGCGTCGGCTAGGAGTTCTAGGGCTAGGGTTTCGGTCATCAGGAACTCCCGGTGCTTTTCGATCGCGTCTGCCATCTGGCCGGATGCGTCGAAGTGGATTCGAATTCGTTGGTTCATTTCGAGGTTCATGCTCTTCCGCAAAGTCTGGATGGCCCGATTGAGGTCGCGGGCGATGCCGGCAAGCAAGAGGTCTTCGTCAAGCTCTGTGTCGAGCGCAACGATAAGACCAGCCTGCGAAGCCACAAACATGCTGCCGACTTGCTCATAGCTTACGAGAAGGTCTTCAGGAGCGATCGTGTAAGGTCGGCCTTCAAGGTCGATCGTAATGGCCTCTCCGCTGAGCAATGCTTCGTGCAGAACAACCGGATCCGCCTCTTCGATCTGCTTTCTCGCAAGTTGGACTTTGTCGTCGAGTTTCGGGCCTAATTCGCGGAAGTTGATCTTGACGATCGGGCGAATGACGTCGTTGTCGTTCCCTAGCGGTTCGATGCTCAAGACGTTGGTTTCGTCGATGATCATCTGCTGATATAGCGGATCCGATATCGTCGCACGATCAATTTCCGAAGCCGCGCGGACCCATAAACGGCGCAGTGGTTGACGGACTCGAATCCGCTGTTGGTTCCGAATCGACAGGACCAGGTTTTTCAGCTTGATGGACACTTCCATGCGTGCTTCGAGCGTTCGATCGATTCGCTCGGACCGCGGTTGTGGGTAGCCGGTTAAGTGAACGGATACGGGTGCATTCGGCTCGGCCACACGCACCATCGACTGATATACCTCCTCGGAAAGGAACGGAAGAACGGGCGCAAACAGACGAATGAGGGTATTCAGAACGTCGTAGAGCGTCTGGAACGCCGCCTCTTTCGATGCATTCGGACCCGAAACCCAGAAGCGGGAGCGCGATCGCCGTAGGTACCAGTTCGAGAGTTCATCGTTGAACTTCTCAATCTGCTCTAGGAATCGATGGGCCTGATACTCCTCCAGCAACCGGTTACCGTCGGTGACGAGCGACTCGAGCCTTGACAGAATCCAGCGGTCGAGAATCTCCTCTCCATCGGGCGCCTGCACATCGGATGATGGCTTCCAATCCTCCATTTCCGCGTAGGTGATGAAGAACTTATAGCAGTTCCAAAATGTCGTGAGGCGGCGGATCGCGATGTCGTCGAACAGCGTCTTTCCACCGTCCTGCTTTCGGATGTCTGGAAATCGGAGGTTGGTCACAGTCGGCTGAGAAGCGAAGATGTAGCGCATCGGCTCTGCGCCAACGATCTCGGCGGCCTCGTCGAAAGCGATCGAATTGCCTTTCGATTTGTGCATCTCTTCGCCCCGCTCGTCATGTACTAAAGCGTGACCCAGCAATGTCCGGAATGGGGCCTGCCCAGTCATCTTCACGCTCATCGCGAGAAGGGCATAGAACCAGTTTCGAAACTGCCCGGGGAAACTCTCGAGGATGAGATTGGCGGGGAACCACTTCTCCCAGTAGGCGCGATCGGTGTTGTAACGCATCGTCGATAGAGCGACGATTCCCGCATCCAACCACGGGTTTCCTACCTCCGGTACGCGTGAAGCAGGTCCTCCACAGTGGTCGCAGGCAACCTTGACCGCATCGACGAACGGACGGTGAGGCGAGTGCCCCTCGAAAAGATCCCAGCCGGAAATCGCCTTCTCTTTCAGTTCGCCTCTCGATCCGATCACGGTGATTCCTCCGCAGCCGCCGCACTCCCAGATTGGAAGGGCGAGACCCCAGAAGCGGTTCTTCGAGATCAACCAATCGCCCATGTTTTTGAGCCAATCGAGTTCTCGCTTTTCGCCATCGGCCGGTATCCAGGTCGCAGTCGGTACCACTTTGGCGATTTCGCCACGCCAGTCCATCTTGATCTTCCAGCCGTCGACGAGTCGGAAAACCAACTCCGTTTTGCATCGCCAACAGTGCGGATAGACATGGGGATACTCCTCGCGAGCCACCAGAAGACCCCGCTGCTTTAGATCCGAGACGACCTCGCGGTTGACATCGGAGACCTTTTGGGCGGAGAACGCCCCGAAATCGGGCAAGTACGTCCCGTCCTGCTCAAGAGGAGCGATGACCGGCAAGTCGTTTTGAATGCCGAGCTGATAGTCTTCGGAACCGCAACCGGGCGCTATGTGAACGATGCCCGTTCCTTCCTGACCGGTAACCTCGGCCCACGGTATTGCGATGTGGGCTTCAGCGCCGGAGACCGATTGGCCGCTCGACATGGCGTACGGGGAGACACCGCCAGGGCGTTTTTGGGAAGGAAGGTGGTCGTACGGACCGTCATAGCGGAGGCCGATGAGCTCTTCGCCAAGAATCTCGCCAAGGACCTCAGGTTCAGTTCCGGCACCCTTCAGCACGCGCTTCAGGCTGGGCAGGTTGCGTTTGGAACTCGCCCCTTCGGCCTCCAGCGTCGCTTTGCGCTCGTGATCGAAGTTCTCCTTACCGACATAGTAAATCCACTCGCCGTGCCGCACCTTAAGATAGGTCTGCTTCGGATTGAGGGCGACTCCAACGTTCGCAGGCAGTGTCCACGGCGTGGTCGTCCAGATCAGAAACGCTTCTCTTTCCCGGTCCCGGATCGGGCACCGAACGTACACCGCCGTATGAGAAACGATCTTGCGGCCCTCGGCTACTTCCATCTGGGAAAGACTCGTTCCACAACGCGTACACCACGGCATGACGTCGGTTGTGCGGGACAGATCGCCGTCTCGATGACACGTTTTGAGGAAGTTCCAAATGGAATAGTTATTCTCATCCGAAAACGTAAAGTAGCTGCCGCCAAGCTCTGGCGAGCCAAGCAATCCGCAAATCGATTCCGGGCTTCCGGTCACCGTCACTCCCGATGCTGCCTTATAGGACACCTCCGGCTTTCTCTCGCGCATCGCCGCGCCGAGTTCACGCAAACCACTCGGATCGTCCCAATCCATCCAGTAGCCAAGGCGCTTCGACTGCTCTGTTTGTCTAGCGGAGAACGTCAGGACGCGCTCTTTGCACTCGCGGACAAAGTTCTCGATCCCGTACGCCACGATGTCCTGCTTGGTGGCAAAACCGTGCTCCTTCTCAACCTCGACCTCGACCCATAGTCCCTGGCAGTCAAAGCCGTTCTGGAATCGGACATCGAAGCCACGCATGGCATGGAAGCGCTGATAGATGTCCTTTAGCGTGCGGCCCCAAGCGTGATGAACGCCCATCGGGTTGTTGGCGGTAATGGGCCCATCCAAGAAGCTCCAAGGCGTCTTGCCGATAATCTGGCCGCGCAACTTGGCGAATACGTCTTCGCGGTCCCAGAGTGCAAGCACGTCGTGCTCGATCTCAACAAACGCAGGAAAGTTGGTGACCTTCTTATACACGCTCTACTTTACTCGGCCAAAGCAGCCTTCGAAAGCACCTCTCAGCACTGTAAAGGAATCAGTTCCTGACCTATATTGCGCAAGCAATTAAAACGGCCAGATGGCACTTTCCCTGTGCAACAGTTGTTTTGTCAGGTGAAGTGAGGACTTGGCTGCACGTATCTGGTTGTGCCTTCCTTGCGCTGCTCGATCTTTCTTTGATTAGTGAGAACAGGAAGGCGTTGGCGTCGCTAGCCGACTCCTCCACAACTATTTACGTGAGCAACCTAATATCTCAGCTTGCATTTGCTGTGATTCTCGGCTCGGCATTCGCATTGGTTCTCGGGGTTGTCCGCTTGGTCAAGAGAAAATGGATTGGAATTCTCCTTCTTTTGGTCGGTGGCATTTGTGGTCTCTCAGGTCTGCGAGAGGAATTCATGGCATTCCTGGAATACCAAGACTTCGGGGGCGCCTTCGGCAACGATGGTCGAGAATATCACGTACTCGAAGAGGCCTTTTTGCAGGGCTACGATGTTCGGATCGGCAGGACGGTTGAGCATTCGCTGCTGGGGAGCCGCTATCAGGTTGTCGC
>Ga0364873_10006_pt1 | contig 143437 bp, 126 predicted proteins | sample ExccelAu500001D3_2_FD_206928 | JGI IMG/M metagenome (GOLD analysis project Ga0364873, IMG submission 206928) | Enriched cells from Trout Bog Lake Hypolimnion, Wisconsin, USA - BchlTB.Aug07.5000.01.D3 | ecosystem: Environmental > Aquatic > Freshwater > Lake > Hypolimnion/Profundal zone | place... | reverse complement strand
TATTCAGGTAATCTTTCTGGTTGTGTACAAGACTACTGTCAAGATTTACATAGTTACCGGTAATACTATCTTTTTCATTTGTTTCAATGATTGGGATCTGGGTATTTTCGGTGGAAATTTTAGTAGCCAGGTTAATACTAGCGCTGTCTGATGAATTGAGTATGGTTCGCTGCGCTTCAACCCAGGCTTCTACATTCTTTCTTTCTTCCCTGGCAATTTTTCCGGAAACATACTGAGAATAAAAAATGGTTCCGCTCACTAAAAACAGGGCTATTACCAATAAGATCATTTTCCAGTTAAGCCAATGGGGTATCATACAACTAAAATAGAACAATTCAGGGATACTGTAGAAGTACAATGGGTTATTTGATGGATCCTTCACTACAAAAAAAAGGTCCCCATTCAGGAGACCTTTTGCTGAAGCATATGCAAAAATATTAACTAAATAATCCGCCTTTTTTCAAGGTTTTTACACCCTGACCGATTTTAAATCCATTATTATAGATTTCAATCTTATAGCTGCCTTCTTTAAAGCGCTCATTCTGTTTCCAATCGAAACTAACCGGGATGATTTTTCCTTGTTCATAGTTCACGCTTACTTTACTGGTAAATGCCTTGCTGCCATCTTCACGGGTCATAAAATTAGCATTGCCATCGCTGATGACTTTACCATCAGGAGAAGTGACTACCACATAAATATCCTTGGTTCCTGTAGGCGTAACCCTGTTCTCATCCAGGTTGAATGAGATACGGATCAGATCTGCTCTTTTTGCAGTGCTGGTTTCCTTTTCAGAACCGCTGCTTTTTACTTTCAAAGCGGTAATACCAATATTAGAGGCATGCAGGGTAGAAGCTACATCCACTTTATCTTCTAACTGTTTCTTTTCTGTTTTCGTGGTATTGAGGTTCTGTTCCAGGTTTTGCTTATCGGTAGTCAGCTGTGTTTTTTCAGTGGTCAGTTGTTGTTTATCTGCCGTAAGCTGTTTGTTCTCACCTTTTAATTGTTCGATTTCTGCAAACAGGCCATCTACTTTTCCATTCAATTCGCCGATCATCTGTTTTGCCTGGGCCAGTTCTGCATCACTCGCATTTTTCTTTTTCAGGATGCTGCCAATCTCACCTTTCAATTTTTGAATGGCTGAATTTTTATCTGCCAGGGTACCCTGTAACTGGATATTATTTTGTGTTAAGGAATCTGCCTTTGCAGAGACAGTCAGGAATTCCTGTTGTATGGAATTTCTGGCACTATCCACAGTAACAATCTTGGTTTGCAATTGGGTTACCGTTTCATGTGTCTTGCTTTTGTCATAGAAAATATACGCCCATGTACCAATCAATGCTACAATCAGGATTCCGTATATTAGTTTACGGTTATCTTTTTGTTCGGGTGTATTGGGATAGCTGGATGGACTCTGGCTCATGTGTTAAGTTTTAAGGGGTAATCAAAAATAATAAAATATGGGTACGTTAACAGATCTATTGTTATTGGATATTGAAACAGTTCCGGCTCTGGAGTCCTTTGCTGACCTCAATTCCAACTGGCAAACCCTGTTTCTGGATAAAATATCTAAAACCGTGCCAGAAGACACTAAGCCTGAAGAGTCCTATCGCAGAAAAGCGGGAATTCTGGCTGAATTCGGGAAAATTATTTGCATTTCTACGGCCTATTTTTATGAGAGAGAAGACAAGTCTCTATGCCTTAAGATCAAAAGTATTGCAGGCGATGATGAGGTAGAAATACTAAGGAATTTTACGGATTTATGTAATAAAATGTATTTGCACCACCGGCATTTCCAATTTGGCGGGCATAATATTAGAGAATTTGATATTCCCTATATATGCCGCAGACTGCTGATCAATCAGCTACCCTTGCCAGACTACCTTCAATTGCATGATAAAAAACCATGGGAAGTCAGGATGTTTGATACCCTTAGCTGGTGGAAATTTGGCGATAATAAGAACTATGTATCCTTACACCTTTTGGCCAATGTATTAGATATACCCAGTTCTAAATCAGATATTGACGGGAGTATGGTGCAGGATGTATATTACAAAGAAAAGGATCTGCCCCGTATTGTATCCTATTGTCAGCGGGATGTGGTGGTAACGGCCAATATCATTCTCCGTTTTCAAAACCTGCCATTGATTACTGAGAACAGGATTCTGATCGTCTAATTTTTGCCCTATCATTTACATTGGTAAATCCTGTTTACAAGTTTTTGCATCATTTTTTCGTGATTCGTGGTTTGTCCTACATCTTTGCAACCATGTCTGCAGAAAAGATCATAGGCGAATGGAAGAAAGGGAGCTTTAAGCCAATTTACTGGCTTGAGGGAGAAGAAAGCTTCTTTATTGACCAGGTGATTGAGTATGCCGAGCATAAAATATTGACCGAAGCTGAGTCGGGTTTTAACCTTACGGTATTTTACGGAAAAGATGCAGATTGGGCGGCGGTTGTGAATGCCTGTAGACGGTACCCGATGTTTGCAGAACGACAGGTAGTATTACTAAAGGAAGCACAGCAAATGCGGGATATTGAAAAACTGGAGAGCTATATTGAAAACCCGCTTCCATCAACCGTGTTTGTGGTTAGTTATAAAGAAAAAAAAGTGGATGGCCGTTCCAAACTATCCAAGCTATTGAAGCAGAAAGGGGAGATGCTTACCACCAAAAAAATGTATGATAGCCAATTACCTGCTTGGGCAGGTGATATGATCAACCGTCACGGATTAACCATTACTCAGAAAGCGCTCATGTTATTGGTAGATCATATTGGTAATGATCTGAGTCGCATTCAGAATGAAATTGAAAAACTGGCAGTCAACCTGGGCAAACGGAAAGAGATCACAGAAGATGATATTGAAAACTACATTGGTGTAAGCAAAGAGTTCAATGTTTTTGAATTACAGGCGGCCATCGCGCAAAAAAACCTTTCCAAAGCCATTCGTATCATCCAATATTTTGAAGCCAATCCCAAAGCCGCACCTATTCAGATGATATTACCGGCATTGTATAATTTTTTCAGTAAGGTTTTCATGTTATTCAGCATTCCCAACCCCGATGAAAAAACAGCAGCTACTGCTTTAGGGGTGAATCCTTATTTTGTAAAAGACTATCTGGGGGCTGCCCGTAAATATGATTATGAGGGAGTTGAAAAAATATTGCTCTTATTACACCAGTACAATCTCAGAAGTGTGGGTGTTCATGATGGAGGCAGTTCAGATGCAGGACTAATGAAAGAAATGGCCGTAAAAATGATGGTATAAAGTGGATATTTATTGATTAATCAAACAGTAGTTCCTCCGCCTCCTCTTTATCTTTTTGTAATTGAATTTTTAATTCAGGCAGTCCATTAAATTTTACTTCCCCTCTCAAATATGCGTGTACCTGAATCTGAATGGTTTGGCCATAGATATCAGCATCAAAATCAAAGATATTTACTTCTATTACTCTTTTTTTGCCATCCACAGTAGGTCTTACACCAATATTCATCATGCCTTTGAAAATAGTAGCAATCGAAGGACGGATACCGCTAATGGTAACTGCATATACTCCGTTCCCGGGAATCAGTTTTTCTTCACTGCTGATATGGAGGTTGGCCGTAGGATAGCCAATGGTTCTGCCCAGTTTATTGCCTTCTACAACCAATCCTTCAAAAAAATAGGGATAGCCAAGTAATCCGTTGGCAGTATCGATATCGGTTCCGATTAAAGCGTGACGGATTTTTGTGGAACTTACGGATACCTCATTTCGCAGATGTTCTGAAATCTCTTTTACCTGAAACCCTAACTCTTTTCCATATTGCTCCAATAATGCATAATTACCTTCCCGACCCTTACCAAACCGGTGATCATAACCAATGATCACCGTATGCGGGTGAAAATATTTGTATAAAAAATCTTTTACATACTGATCTGCGGTCTGGTTGGCAAACAGATGATTAAAAGGAACTACAACCAGGTGATCAATACCGGCATCTTCCAGTAAAATGATCTTTTCATCCAATGTGGTTAATAATTTGATATCACCCGGTACAGAAGAAATGATTTTTCGGGGATGTGGATGAAATGTGATGATCACGGTTTCTCCCCCGATAGCTTTTGCCTCCTCTTTCAGCTGGTTAATAATCTGTCTGTGACCCATATGCACCCCGTCAAATGTTCCAATGGTAACAACGGCCTTTGTAAACAGGGGTAATGAGTCTGCTAATTCACGATATACCTTCATAAATGGCCACAAAACTAAGTGATTCCAAGAAAGTGGGAAAGTCCACTTCAAAGAACCTTTCTGAATTGTACATTTGTCAAAAATTAGCGGTCAGCGCATTTACCAATTCCAAAATCCCAAAATGTCTTTATACGCTCAACGAGGGGTATCAGCTCAGAAAGAAGAAGTTCACCAGGCCATCCAGAAACTGGATCAGGGATTGTATCCGAATGCTTTTTGTAAAATTTATCCCGATTCGCTTTGTGGAGACCCGGGTTGGGTAAATATTATGCATGCAGACGGGGCGGGCACAAAAAGTATACTGGCTTATTTGTACTGGAAAGAAACAGGGGATATTGAAGTATGGAAGGGGATTGCCCAGGATGCAGTGGCCATGAACCTGGATGATCTTTTGTGTGTAGGGGTTACCGACAATTTTTTGTTTTCATCTACCATTGACAGAAATAAATTACTCATTAACGGGGCAGTGCTGGAGGCCGTAATTAACGGAACACAATCTTTTTTTGATCAATTAAAAGGCTTTGGGGTAAATATTCATTTCCTGGGTGGCGAAACCGCTGATGTGGGGGATGTGGTAAGAACAATTGCGGTGAATGGCACAATGACAGCACGCTGGCCCAAATCAAAACTGATTACCAATGAAAAAATAGCACCCGGTGATGTGATAGTTGGTTTTGCGAGTTCCGGGCAATGTACTTACGAAACTGAATATAATAGCGGATTAGGAAGTAACGGACTAACCAGTGCCCGACATGATGTGCTCAGCAAATACTATGCAACCAAATACCCTGAATCGTTTGAGCCTTTATTGCCTGAAGAAGTGGTATACCTGGGTGGAAGTATGCTGACAGATAGTTTATTGGTAAATGGGAAAGAGTTGAGTGTGGGTAAATTATTATTATCACCCACCAGAACCTATGCTCCATTGTTGAAAGTATTGCTGGATGAACATTTTGACAATATCAATGGATTGATACATTGCAGCGGGGGCGGGCAAACAAAATGTATGAAATACTTACCCGGACCGATGTCTGTAATCAAGGATAATTTGTTTGAGATACCACCCATTTTTGAATTGATACAAAAAAATTCAAAAGCCGATTTCAGGGAAATGTACCAGGTGTTTAACATGGGGCATAGACTGGAAGTATTTACAAATAAAGTGGCTGCTGAGAAAATGATAAAAGTTGCACATTCATTTGGGATAGAAGCCAAAGTTATCGGAAGGGTAGAGCCCGCAGCGAAAGCTTCCCTTATATTAAAGGGTGAATTTGGAGAGTTGAAGTATGAATATTAACACATGGTTCCACCCGGGGCTGTTGTATATTTGAAACAATAGGATGGGAATTTGATAAATCATATAATTTTGCAGTATGTCAGAAGCCGTTGTATCTATCAGTAATGCCAATATTTATCAAGGGGATAGCCTGATTCTTGAAAACGTAAATTTTACGGTTACTAAGGGAGAATTCGTTTACCTGGTTGGAAAAACAGGTACCGGCAAAAGCAGTCTGCTCAAAACTTTATATGGTGAATTGACCCTGCGTGAAGGGGCTGGTTCAGTAGTGGGTTTTGATTTGCTTACAATGGATTGGAAAAAAGTGCCTTTTCTACGTAGAAACCTGGGTGTTGTATTCCAGGATTTTCAGTTGCTGACCGACAGAACAGTTCATGAGAACTTGAAATTTGTTTTAAAAGCAACCGGGTGGAAAGATGAACATTTGATAGAAGAAAAGATTAATGATGTGCTAGATAAAGTAGGCTTGCGGAGTAAAGGGTTTAAAATGCCTTTTGAAATGAGTGGCGGGGAACAACAACGGGTAGATATTGCAAGGGCCTTATTGAACTCGCCCAAACTGATTCTGGCAGATGAACCCACAGGTAATCTTGACCCTGAAACCAGTGATGAGATTATGCAATTACTGATGCAGATAGCCAAAGATTACGGAACAAGTGTTATCATGGCCACGCATGATTTTATCGTGATTAATCGTTATCCTTCCCGTATGCTAAAAACAGAAAACGGGAAAGTGATCGATAGCGCTGCAGTGATGGCCTAAATTTATTCAAGTAAGACTTTATTGTTGGATGTAAGTAAACACCTGAAATTTTTGCAGGTGTTTATTCTTCCCAAATCCACCCAACCTGCTTTTTTGCGTTTGCCTCATTATTAAACATAGCCCCCAACAATTTTTTTCGCAAGTCAATTTCTTCTGAAGTAAATGGCTGGTGATATAATTGGGCAATGATTTCCTGAAAAGCAGTAGCGGTGGTTCCTGTATGACAGGCGCTTTCTAGGCCACTTCCGGCAATGGTTGCAAGGTTTACCACACAATGCCTGCCATTATACAGGGTGTTGATCAATTTTAATTTGATACCAGTAGTTATATAAGAAGGTAAAACATGGATATGTGCTTTGGCAATAATATCCTGCATTTCTTTTTCAGAAGGGTCCGCAACCAGACAGGTATGGTCCTGGCTATGGGCAAGGGTAATCAATTTTTCAGAAGGACCTTTGCCTGCAATCACAAAGGGAACTTTTATTGTATGGAATACTTTTTCCAGCAACCAGGTAGCGGCTTTTTCATTTGCTTCAATACTGAGATCACCATGGTATAAGCAATAAGATCCCATTCCTTCTATTCCCTGAACTTTCCAGTCAGGGGGCAGGTATACAGGCAGGTGTTCAATGGTTTTACAACCCAGTTCTTTCCGATACACCGTATCATCTTTTTCGGTTACTCCCCAGAAAATAGCTTTTTTAACCATTTTCTTTTCATATGCGTACAGCATCCTGCTCTCCATCCAGTAATACATTTTTTTGATAAGGGATGAACTGCTTTTACATAGTTCCCGGTAATACTGGAATTCTACATTATGAATCCGTACAAAACATTTTCTGTTTGTAAAACGAGGATCGTTTAAGAGATAAGTGCAATGAACCCCCTCCATAAAAATGGGGTAATCATCCTGTAAGAGATTCAATAATAGTGTTTCATTCTTTCTGCTGGAAACAATATAAGGAAGGGTATTCGAAATGCCTTTGTGTCCATGGTTTCTTTTATAATACACCACAGTTTCACAAAATTGATTGAGTATGGGAGCTTCGTCTTCTCCTAAAGAAAAACAATGGAGGTGTATTTTCACACCCTGAGCCTGAAGAGCCGGAAGTTTATAGAACAAGTCAAACACCCCGCCATAAGTTACCGGATAGGGTACTGTGAATGATATAATATGCAAATGTTTTTCCACCAATTACAGGTACTTATAAAAATTAACTAAAATCTTTTCCTCCTCTTCCCAGTTCAAGATACTTCTTGCTGCAATACAATTGGTGGCAAGTTCATTGTATATAACAGTATCGTTTAGCAATTTGTTCAAAGCATGGGCTATTGTATCTGCCTTGCAGTCTGGAATCATATATGCAATGCCATATTGCTCATTGACGGCTGCATATTCCGGGTAATTCACACAAACCTGTGGTATACCCGCCATCATATAATCAAAAAAACGGTTGGCCAGGGAATGGTATTGGTTCAGTCCCTCTGGCTCAAATAGCGTGATACCAATATATGCCTCTGGCGTGAGTATATGAAGGTTTTCGGGACTGATATAACCCCTGAGTTCGATTTTTGAGTCTAGTGTATAATGACTGATTAGTTGCCGGGTTTGTTCGTAAAAATTTCCTTTTCCGCAGATGACCAAACGGGCATTCACGTGTTGCATGGCTGGGATCAGGGTTTCAAAAGACCTACCCTGATTGACTGCCCCCTGGTAAATAATCCATTTTTCATTTCTGTCTGGGGATGTATCTGCCACAGGAAACAGGACAGGCAGGTTTCGGATAATTGTGTAGCTGACCCCGTATCTTTTTTTGAATTCATCGGCAATAAAGGCGTTTACGGTATAGCCGTTTGTAAATTTCGGAACCGAAAATTTCTCGATTTGCAGCCAGATTTTTTGAATAAACGGGCGGGTAATGATTTCTTTTTGTTCGGTAAACAATTCATGCGCATCGTACACTCTTTTTTTATTTCTTAGCACAGAAGCAAAATAGACTGCTAAAATTGTATCCAGGTCTATGGCACAGAAAATATCTGCCTGCTGAAATAGTAAACAGCAAAAAAGCCGCAAATTATACTCTGCATAAAAAAGAGAACCCCTGTTAAACAGACAGCGGATTCGCTTTTGCTGATAAGCATGGGGTAACAAATCCTGTGAGGAAGAAAGTTTCCTGCCGATGAGTAAAACCTGATAGCCGGATTTGACCATGCTGTTCGCAATGCGATTCATCCGCTGGTCGTAAACCAGATCGTTAGTAACTGTAAAAATAATCCTTGGCAAAATGGACTGAATTTGGCTGAAAATATATTTTGAAAATACAGTAATTCTACAGGTTGCGAATCTAATTTAAAGTAAACTAATCTTGCTTAATAATATGATAATCAAATAATTGAACAAATATTTATACTTTAATAAGGTAAAAAAATCTAATTTCTCCACCTCTTATACACAGGTTTTTATTATGTTCAGAAATTCTACCTCATTTCGTGTATGTTCGCAGGTACTTAAATAGGAGAACGTGAGATTAAAATCATTAGAAATCAAGGGGTTCAAAAGTTTTGCTGATAAAACGGTGGTAAGTTTTGATGAAGGTATTACCGGTATCATCGGACCCAATGGATGTGGGAAAAGTAATATCATCGATAGTATTCGTTGGGTGATAGGTGAACAAAAGATATCTGCTTTGCGTAGTGAAAACCTGGAAGCATTGGTTTTTAACGGAAGTAAAACCAGGAGCGCTAGTGGACTTGCGGAAGTAAGTCTCACATTTGAAAATACCAAGAACCTGCTCCCCACAGAATTTAATACAGTAACCGTTACCCGTCGTTTTTATAAAAATGGGGAAAGCGAATACAGACTGAATGATGTAACCTGTCGGTTAAAAGATATTCATAATCTTTTTCTGGATACCGGGGTTAGCACAGATAGTTATGCAATCATCGAATTGGGGATGGTAGATGATATCATCAAAGACAAAGAGAATAGTCGTAGAAGAATGCTGGAACAGGCTGCGGGTATCACCATTTATAAAACCCGTAAAAAGGAAGCAAAGAATAAACTGGATGCTACCGAACAGGATCTTGCCCGTATTGAGGATTTGTTATTTGAGATCAATAACCAGTTAAAGACGCTTGAAAACCAGGCTAAAAAAGCGGAGAAATTCTTCGAGATAAAAAAAGAATACAAAGAAGTCGCCATTGAATTAGCCAAAGCTTCTTTGGAAGGATTCAATGTTACTTATCGCGATCTGAATGAACAACAGGATCTGGAGATCAATAAAAAAGTACAACTGGAAGCTGTGATAGCTGTTGAAGAAGCAGCTATTGAGCAGGAGAAACTGGGATTTATTGAAAAAGAACGTGCCTTACAAAGCATGCAACACGAATTCAATGAATACTTACAGGAATTGAGGAGCAAGGAAAATGAAAAGAACCTGGCTACCCAAAAATTACATTACTTAAAGGAAAAGGAAACCAATCTTCGTGAGTTTCTGGAGAAAGCCGAAGGTCAGTTGAAAACGATCGGAGATTCTATCGAATATACCCAGTTGCAGGTTGGAGAGGAAGAAGCGAACTTGCTGGAATTGCAGGAAAAAGTAGAATCCGGCAGATTTGAAGTAGAAGATAAACGCCGGAGTTTTGATGAGAAAAGAAGCGGACTGGATAATTTGCGTAACCGTTATCAGCAGATACAGCGTAACCAGTTTGATGCCGAGAAAAAAGTGGCTGTTGCAGATACCTCTATTCAGAACCTGCAAAGAGCACATGTACAACTAAGTGATGAAAAGCAAAACCGGGAGCAGCAATTACAACAGTTATTGATTGAGTCTGATGAAAAAGAAGCTACCCTGGCTGCCAAAAGGGTAGATATGCAGCAATTACAGGAGCATCAGGAAAAGACCAAAGAGCAGATTTTTGAAACCCAGGCACAACTGGAAGTATTAAGAAATGAATTAAACGAAGAAAACCGCAAGCTTGATTCCAAGCGCAATGAATATAACCTGCTGAAGAGTCTGATTGATTCGATGGAAGGTTATCCCGAGAGTATTAAATTCCTGCATAAAAACCCGGAATGGAACCATTCCGCACCTATTTTATCGGATATCATTTATGTGAAAGAAGAATTCCGTACCGCGGTAGAAAATGTTCTGGAACCTTATCTGAATTATTATGTAGTCAATAACCTTGAAGAAGGTTTACAGGCAGTTCATTTACTGGATGCACATAAAAAAGGGAAAGCGAATTTTTTCATGCTGGAAAAATTTGCCGATATACGTATCGACACCCACCAGCCTGCAGGAACCATTCGGGCCATGGATGTGATTGAAGTGGATGAACAATACCGCAAACTGGCTGAATACTTATTGGGGAATGTATATATCGCAGAAAACGAAGAAGCCATTGTTAATAGCAATGGTGCTGTAGTATTGGAAAAGCATGGGAAATATGTGAAAGGGAAATACACCCTGACAGGCGGAAGTATCGGTTTATTTGAGGGTAAGAAAATAGGTCGGGCCAAAAACCTGGAAAAATTATTTGAAGAAATTGCTGATCAGGAATCCATTGTGAACCTGCTGAAATCAGATATTCAGGCAAAACACAATGAAGTAATTGCTTTTAACGACCAGTTAAAGGAAAACCTGATTCGTCAAACTGAAAATGAGATCAACCAGCTCACGAACCAGGTATTCGCTGCCAAAAACAGAATCGAGAACCTGCAGATTGCACAGCAAAATGGTTTACAAAGGATCGAAGAAATAGAACAGCGTATTCAGGATGAGAATGATGCGATAGCCGCTACACGGGAAGAATTCATTGTGTTGAATGAGCAATTGCAACAGACTTCAGAAGAATTAAAATCAGTTGAACAGGATTACCAATTATCAGAACAGGAATACAATTATTCACTGGTACAGTTCAATGAAACCAATCTACAGTTAACCCGCCAGCAAAGTAAGATTACTACTTTAAAGCAGGAATTGGTTTTCAAAGAGAATCAGCTGAATGACCTGCACTTACAAATAGGCACCAATACTGCACAGTTAGCCGAAGCTTCTTCCAATATTGAAGAAAATGAAAAAGCCTTACTGGGATCAGAAGAGTTATTACTGGAAATGCTGCGTAAAAAAGAAGATGAGGAGAAAAAACTAAACGAAGCAGACCAGGCTTATTATAATCTCCGTAATGCGTTACAGGAAAAAGAAAGTGAGTTGCGGATGAAAGTGAAGAGCAAGGAAATGATTGATCACCTGGTAACAGAGATCAAAGACAGGCTGAACGAGTTGAAACTCCAACTGGCCGGGATGAAGGAAAGACTGAGTGTAGAATTCAAAGTGGCGTTGGATGATATCATTGACCAGGAAAGAACAACAGAAACCAGTCTGGAAGAATTACAGGCATCCTCAGATAGAATGCGTAAGCGTTTGGATAATATGGGAGAAGTAAACCCAACAGCCATTGAAGCGTATACCGAGATGAAGAAACGGTATGAGTTTATTCTGGAACAGAAGAATGACCTGGTATCTGCCAAAGAAAGTTTACTGCAAACCATACAGGAAGTGGAAGCCACTGCCAACCAGCAGTTCCTGGATACGTTTAACCAGGTAAGAGAAAATTTCCAGAAAGTATTCAAAGCTTTGTTTACCGAAGAAGATACGGCAGATATGATATTGGTTAACCCGGAAAACCTGGCTGAAACCGGTATCGAGATCATTGCGAAACCTAAAGGAAAACGTCCTTCTTCCATTACCCAGTTAAGCGGAGGAGAAAAAACCCTTACGGCTACTGCTTTGTTATTTTCCATTTACCTGATTAAACCTGCTCCATTCTGTATTCTGGATGAGGTAGATGCTCCTTTGGATGATGCCAACGTAGGTAAGTTCACACAAATGATTAAGAAATTCAGCGATAACTCTCAATTCATTATTGTAACCCATAACAAACAAACCATGAGTGCGGTGGATGTGATTTATGGAGTTACGATGCAGGAACCGGGAGTGAGTAAGCTAGTGCCGGTGGATTTTAGGAGCCTTGCGAATTAAATAATCGAATTTATATGGCTAATCCCAAAAATTGGGGCATATATTTTTCTGGCCATTGCTAATTAGCATGGCCAGAATTGTTTAGTGCCACAAATGTTATTTTTAGTACGTCACTTAATTATTAACTATGTCATTATACAAAAAAATAAACCCTTTCTCTCACCAAAATAATAATACCGGGTTTAGTACGAACACTGGCGATTTGGGTAGCGGACGGTTTATTAATAAAGATGGGTCGTATAATCTTGTAAAGGAAGGCATGCCTTTTTGGAGAAGAGCCAGTCTTTTTCATGATATGCTTAACCTGCCTACCTGGAAATTCGTAACCGTGATCCTTGTATTTTATATAGGGATTAACCTGGCATTTACCGGCGTATATTTTTTGATTGGTCCAGCTGAAATGCAGGGAATTCAATCCGGCGATACATGGAAAACCTTCAAAGAGCTTTTTTATTTTAGCACGGAAACATTTACAACGGTAGGATATGGCAGGGTAAACCCGGTTGGGGATGCTGCAAACTTAATATCTGGCCTGGAATCGTTAACAGGCTTGTCAGCTCTTGCAATCACCACGGGTTTGATCTACGGACGTTTTTCCAAACCAAAAAGTTATCTTGTTTTCAGCGAGGATGCTATTGTGGGCCCATATAAAGAAGGCACCGGGTTGATGTTTCGGTTCGCCGCTTATAAAGACAATCATTCTTTAACCGATCTGGAGGTCAAATTGAATGTAGGGTTGAAAGTGCTGGAAGACGAAATACCTGTTTACAAATACTTTTCCCTTGATCTCGAAAGAAATCGCGTAGAAAGTATGTCCATGAGCTGGACTGTAGTACATCCTATCACAGAAACCAGCCCCTTTTATGGTTTCACTAAAGAAGATATGGAAAATGGCGATGTGGAGCTATATGTGATGTTACGAGGTTTTGATGATGTGTTTTCAAATTATGTACAACAACGCACTTCCTACACTTATAATGAAATTATTTTCAACCGGAAATTTGTACCTATGTATCGCGAAAGCGATGATGGACAAGCTACGATACTGGAACTGCATAAATTGAATATTCATAAGGAAGTGTAGATTGGTAGCAATTTCATTGGATCATTTATTAAATTAATATTTTGTTTAAAACCGTTTCTATACTGTATATCATTTGTTTTGGATCGTATGTTCTATTCTGCCGACAGCCGGATTTTTTTGACGGCGAAAAATCACCCGCTGTAATTCATTGGCAAACGGATAGCAGTTCAGGAACTAAAATACCCCAAGCCCTTTACAGTGATGGGAAAAAGCAATACGCCATTGATGCCCGCTATTTTTTACGGGATTTGAAAGAGGGCGAAAAATGGGAAGTGATTTACGAGTCAGCAACTCCTGAAAAAGCAGCGGTATATGCGTTTTGGGGCTATTGGATTACCTGGGGTGAATTGATTATATCGGTTGTATTTTACCTGGCTTTATTTCAGATAGCTGTATCAGTTACAAAAAATCCTACAGCAGAGTCTTTAGTAGAGCAATTGGGATATGTGGAAGAGAAAAAAAGAAAATACCAGGAATAAATACAATTAATTTTTCAAATACCGTTTGATCTCTTTTTCTACGTCCCTGTTTTTTATAGTCTCTCTTTTATCGTGCAATTTTTTACCTCTTCCCAATCCGATCTCCACTTTAACGATATTCTTTTCATTAAAAAACACTTTCAAAGGAACAATAGTATAGCCTTTGTCTTTCATACGGTTTTGCCATTTTGCCAGTTCCCGTTTATTCAACAGCAATTTCCGATCATGCACAGCGATATGGTTATTGGAAGTTCCCTGTGCATATTCGGCAATGTATAAGCCCCTTACCCAAAGCTCTCCATCATCAAACATACAGAAAGCATCATTAAAACTGAGTTTGCCTTCACGAATGGATTTGACTTCGGTGCCCAGCAAAACAATGCCCGCCTCATATTTATCTTCAATGTGGTAATTAAAATATGCCTGTCGGTTATTCATTTCATTTGCCATAGTTGCCAAAAGGGATCATAAAAGTACGCATCAAAAAAGCAACTTACTAGCAGAGACAGTTTTATGATCTGAAAAGAAGAACCAGTTGTGACAGTTTATCTTTCAGATCCTTTCTGGCAACGATAAAATCCAGAAAGCCATGCTCTAATAAAAACTCACTGCGTTGGAAACCTTCAGGTAAATCCTTTTTTATGGTTTCTTTGATTACCCTCGGTCCGGCAAAGCCGATCAATGCGCCGGGTTCTGCAATATTGAGATCGCCCAGCATACCGAAACTGGCAGAGATACCACCAAAAGTAGGGTCAGTGAGTAAAGAGATATAAGGAAGTTTTGCATCGCTTAATTGTGAGAGCTTACCGCTGGTCTTGGCCAACTGCATTAAACTGAATGCACTTTCCATCATACGGGCACCACCACTTTTGCTGATTACCAGGTAAGCCAGTTTGTGCTCGATACAATAATCTACAGCCCTGCTGAATTTCTCTCCCATTACACTACCCAATGAGCCACCGATAAATTCAAAATCCATACAGGCAATCACAATGCCCTCTCCTTTCACAGTTCCTGTTGCCACCCGCATTGAATCTTTAAGATCAGTTTTTGAATGGATATCATCCAGTCTTTTCTGATAAGATTTCAGGTCAGTAAACCCAAGCGCATCCTTGCTTTGGATATTGTCAAATAGCTCTGTATATTCTTTATTATCAAACAGGAACTCAAAATATTCTTCGCTACCGATACGATGATGGTAACTGCATTTGGGACAAACAAAAAGATTTTCCCTCAATTCAGAAGTGGTGCAGATATAATTGCAATTCGGGCATTTATTCCACAAGCCTTCCGGGGTTTCCTTTTTATCAGCAGTAGAGGTTAAGATACCTTTGCGAATACGTTTGAACCATCTGGGCTTTGCATGTTCTCCTCCCTGGCTCTCATCACCGGTCAGATTGGCTTCAAGGTCTTCTTCACGTTCTTTTTTCATAACGGTCTAACAATTGGGGGTCGAAGATAATAATAATTCCTTAACCTGTACCAGGAAGCAACTCAGCATATAGCTGCCCGGAAGTACTCAAAAAGGGATGATTTTTTAAGCGATTGTGATTGTTTTATCCAGATATACATCCTGAATGGAATTTAGAAGGTTGATGCCTTCCGACATAGGTCGTTGGAAGGCTTTTCTACCCAAAATCAGTCCCATTCCACCGGCTCGTTTATTAATAACCGCTGTAGATACGGCTTCTGCCAGATCGTTAGCCCCATTACTCTCCCCTCCGGAATTGATCAGACCAATCCTTCCATTATAGCAGTTCAACAGTTGGTACCTGCAAAGATCTATAGGATGATCGGTAGTTAGTTTTTCATATACCAGGGGACTGGTTTTACCCTGTTTTATAGCTAAATAGCCACCATTATTTGTGGGTAATTTTTGTTTAATAATATCTGCCTGCAAAGTCACCCCCAGGTGATTGGCTTGTCCGGTCAAATCTGCGGAGCTATGGTAATCTACCCCATTTACTTTGAATCCATTATTTCTTAGATAACACCATAAAATGGTACTCATACCCAGTTCATGGGCCATTTCAAAAGCTTCAGCAACTTCTTTTAGTTGGCGGTTACTTTCTTCACTTCCCCAATAAATAGTAGCGCCAACAGCAACCGCTCCCATATTCCAGGCGCTTTTGATAGTGCCAAACATGGTTTGGTCGTATCGGTTAGGAATACTCAGTAATTCATTGTGGTTAATCTTTACAATAAATGGGATTTTATGGGCATATTTCCGGCTCATAATTCCCAAAACGCCAAATGTGGATGCCACACCATTACATCCACCCTCAATTGCCAATTTGATAATGTTTTCAGGATCAAAATAGATGGGATTCGGGGCAAATGCAGAACCTGCGCTATGCTCAATACCCTGGTCAACCGGAAAAATACTGCAATAACCCGTGCCTCCTAGCCTTCCATGATTCAGCAGGTTTTGCATGCTTCTCAGGGTTTGGTTATTGCGATTGCTATTGATCCAGATATTATCAAAATGATCCGGTGAAGGGAGATGGATCGTTTTTTTATCTACAGTCGTGCATTGATGAGCGAGGAGATAAGCTGCCTGATCGCCTAATAAATCAACTATTTGTTTACTGGCCATAATAAAGAAATTTAATCATATCGGTTTTCAAAAACCTGGAATTCCGATTATCTGAAATACCATAAATATTCCCTGTAAAGTACAGAAACAAAAAAGCCGCCCCAAATATCCGGGGCAGCTTTTTTTATAGATTTCACTGGTTTATTAAGCATTCCTGTTAATACAATTCAGGTCTTCGAAAGCAACTTCCAAACGTTTGCTGAAACTTTCTTCTCCTTTGCGTAACCATACACGAGGGTCATAGAATTTTTTATTGGGTTTATCAGCTCCTTCCGGATTCCCCAATTGCGCCTGAAGATATCCTTCATTCTTTTTATAGAACTGCTGTATTCCTTCCCAGAAAGCCCATTGTAAATCCGTATCAATATTCATTTTGATGGCACCGTAACTGATAGCTTCTCTGATCTGGTGCTGTGGTGAACCACTGCCTCCATGGAATACAAAATATACTGGTTTTGGACCCGTTTTTAATTCCTTTTCTATATAATCCTGGCTGTTCTTTAAGATGACCGGACGGAGTTCTACATTACCCGGACTATACACTCCATGTACATTTCCAAACGCAGCAGCAATGGTAAACAGGTTACTTACTTTGCTGAGTTCTGTATAGGAATAAGCAACATGTTGGGGTTGTGTATATAGCTTATCATTTTCAACACCGCTATTATCTACACCGTCTTCTTCACCACCTGTAACGCCTAATTCAATTTCAATACTCATGCCTAATGGAGCCATACGTTTAAAGAACTCAACAGAAGTATGGATATTTTCTTCCAATGGTTCTTCAGATAAATCCAACATATGCGAACTGAAAAGAGGTTGTCCTTTTTCTTTATGATATTGTTCACCTGCATCAATTAATCCACTGATCCAGGGTAACCATTTTTTAGCAGCATGATCGGTATGTAATACAACCGGTACTCCGTAGTACTTGGCTACATTATGTATATGTAATGCTCCGGAAACACCGCCGGAAATATTCCCTTGCAGGTGGTCATTAGGCATGCCTTTACCTGCAATAAACTGTGCACCCCCGTTTGAGAACTGTATAATTACCGGAGAGTTCACTTTTGCAGCAGTTTCCAGGGTAGCATTAATGGTATTGGTGCCGATGGTATTTACAGCAGGTAATGCAAATTGATTGTCTTTGGCATCATTGTATAATGCTTCTAATTCTTTGCCGAATAATACACCGGCCCTGTACTTTTTCATGTGTAGATAATGTTTTGATTCTGAGAAACGGTTAGCTGTTATTGAGGCAGCAAGATACTTTCTTTGTCACAAACGGTTGTTAGCATTTTTTGAACATTTTACCTGGTTTTACTTTGTAGACGAAATGATTGTCAGGACAGGCCTACCCGTAATTTTTTGAGATAATCAACTGAATGCAGTAGCCTGCTGCCATACCAGCTAAACATTTCTCCATCAACCAAAATAATCTTTGTACCAGATAATTGTTTCTGGAATTCCGCAATATGTTTATTGCCAAAAGGGTAGGGTTCTGAGGAGAGCAGGAGCAATTCTGGTTTTTGTAAGATGAGTTCTTCTATGGTTACCGTCGGATATCTCTCCTTATTTGCAAATAGATTATTCCAACCGGATAGTTGTAGCATTTGATCAATAAAAGTATCCCCTCCTGCTACCATATAAGGGTCTTTCCAAATAAGGTAGGCAGTTTTATAGGAAGGTAACTGGCGATTAGCCATCCATGTAGAAAGATCAACAAATTTGCTTAGTATTTCAGTGGTAATTTTTACAGCGTTTGCTGATTTACCGGTAATCATGCCCATATGCAATATCATCTCAATGGCATCTTCCATGGTTACAATATCTGTTACCCAAACGGGAGCAATTTTCTGTAGAAGCAGGATTTGCTCTTTACTATTTTCTTCTTTATTGGCAACGATGAGATCGGGTTCTAGTGAGGCAACCGCTGCAATATTGACATTTTTGGTTCCACCGATTCTTTTCTTGCTTCTGAACCACTGGTCCGGATGCACACAGAATTTGGTGATGCCTATTACTTCATCCTCCAATCCCAGATCATACAATAATTCTGTTTGAGAAGGAACCAGTGAAATGATTCTTTCCGGCAGTTTCGAGAGTTCTAATTTTCTGCCGGTCTGATCTGTATAACTCAACATACAGTAGTTTATTTGGCAAGACTCTGAATCACATCATATTTGGTAACAATATGGTATTCGCCTTTTTCATCCCTTGCCAGCACTGCTCCATTTTCTTTATTAATCAGGCTGCCCAGTCTTTCTACCGGCGTATCAAAATCAACCAATGGATAAGCGGGTTCCAGCACACTGGCTACAGTTGCATTTCTGATTTCAGGATTACTGAATACTTTTTGAAATAAACCACTTTCACTTACTGCACCAATGGGTTCACCATTCTCCATAACAGGTATTTGCTCAATATCATATTTTTTCATTAGTTCGACCGCCTGGGCTACTGTTTTGTCTGGGCTAACTGCTACCAGGTTTTTCGCACTACGGCCGTTTACGATATCCTTAAAAGATTTCACATCCAGAAAACCGCGTTCCATCATCCATTGGTCGTTATAAATTTTTCCTACATAGCGACTGCCATGGTCATGGAAAATACACACTACCACATCATCTTTCGTTAAAGTTGATTTCATTTGCATCAACCCCTGTAAACAGCTACCTGCGCTATAGCCGCAAAACAATCCTTCTTCTTTAGCAATTCTTCTTGCCATAACTGCACCGTCCTTGTCAGTCACCTGTTCAAAATGATCAATTACACGCATATCGTAATTCTGCGGCACAAAATCTTCTCCAAATCCTTCAGAAATATAAGGATGCACTTCGTTCATATCAATTTCGCCGGTATTGTAATATTTAGTGAGCAATGAGCCAAACACATCGATTGCCCAGATTTTGATGGATGGATTCTTTTCTTTGAGGTACATAGCGGTACCTGTAATGGTTCCACCGGTACCTGCTGTGCAAACCAGGTGGGTAATCTTTCCTTCTGTTTGCTCCCATATTTCTGGTCCGGTACTTTCATAATGTGCCTGACGATTAGCCAGGTTATCGTACTGGTTCATGTACATGGAATTGGGAATCTCTTTGCCCAGCCTTTTGGCCACGCTATAATAACTCATGGGATCTTCGGGGAGAACATTGGTGGGACAAACAATCACTTCTGCACCAACGGCTTTCAGGATATCTGCTTTTTCTTTGGATTGTTTATCGGTAGTAACAAAAATGCATTTGTAGCCTTTTACACAGGCAGCCAGTGCCAGTCCCATACCCGTATTTCCACTGGTTCCTTCGATAATGGTGCCACCCGGTTTTAGTTTACCTTCTTTTTCGGCTACTTCCACCATTTTAAGGGCCATTCTGTCTTTGATAGAATTGCCGGGATTAAAATAATCCACTTTTGCCAGCACTGTGGCAGGCAGGTCTTTGGTGATCTTATTCAACCTGATCAGGGGGGTATTGCCGATGGTTTCCAGAATATTATTCAGCCACATAAACTAACACTTGTTTGCGCGAAGGTACAGTTTCAATTTTGCGAACAATCAAGGAATCATACAAAATCAAAACATTGATCTGGATGAAGGGCAATCGGGCTTACTTAATTCACCCGTAAAATATTGATCAGTTCTAACGATACTTTCGCTTCCGTGCTTTTGTTTAAGTGACGGGTTATTTCACTGGTCTCATTTTTTACCTCAGTTTTAGTATTGTCGTGAAGGTACCCGATAAATATGGCAGGCACAAGCAGTAATAAGGCGATTAAGTTTGCAGGGAAAATGTACTTTTTCATAAAATTTATTTTTGGTTATTTACTTTATAGAACAAAGATAATAGTACTATGCAATATATAGTACTATCTTAAATTCAGTATTTGCAAGTGCATAATATTGAATTAAGCTTTGAAGCCCAATAAAATCAATGGTTTAGGCGTTTTTACCCTCATGCTGCTTTCTTTCTGAATTGTGATAAGCGGGGGAAATACGTGATGGATAGCATTAAAACGGCCAGGAAAACAGGAACCAGCTTTTAAAAAGCAGGTCAGGCGGTATAATCGGTATCAATCGAAAACTGTTCGGGGAATTTTGGATGGATTTGCGCGTAAAATTCCATTATCTCGCGCATATCTGACTGAAAATCAGATGGGTAGATGGTTTTGGCAATACCGGCTTTCTTTTTTTGATAATCCACATACCCCAAGCAAATAGGAACTCCGGCACCTAATGCTACATGATAGAAGCCTGTTTTCCATTTAGTACGCTTACTTCGGGTACCCTCGGGTGTAACCAGAATAATCAGTTCGTCATTTTCCTTGAAAAGCTGGATCATAGCCTCCACAAAACTTTTCCTGGGTAATTCTTTTGATGGGGGATTCCGGTCAATGCCGATTCCCCCCAATGGTCGCATCACTAAACTAAAGGGAAACCGCATCCATTCTTTTTTTACTGTAAAACGGATCTTCAGTTTCAAAATAGCAAATGAAGCCATGGTATACCAGAAATCCCAGTTACTGGTATGCGGTGCGGCAATGATGATACATTTTTTTATTTCCGGGGGTAGATTTTCATCTACAGTCCAATGGGTTGCAGAAAATATTCGTTTGCAAAAAGAAGCAAGACTCATTGTACAGAGGATATTAGATAGTGAAGCTGCATGTAAAAGGAAATAAAAAAATGCTAAAAGAATAAAAGGAAGGTTAACCCTGAAATCAGGGTTTGAATGTATCGGCCATTTTTCCGCAAAGATCTGTTTCAATCATTTGCTCGGCTACCAGTATCATATTCTTAAATGCTTTGTCGTTACTGATACCATGCCCGATAATCACAGGTTTTGCAACACCCAATACAGGTGTTCCTCCATAATTTTCATAATGAAAGCGGCTGAAATAGGGATCGTTCTGTAATCCTCTTTGTTGTGTAAGATCGTAGATAGATTCGGCCATCTTAAGCACCACATTACCAGTAAAGCCATCACAAACGATTACATCGGCTTTATCGTTAAAAAAGTCGCGACCTTCCACATTCCCTATAAATTCAATATCTGTATTTTCTTTAAGCAGGGGATAAGTAGCCTGCGCCAAAAGGTTTCCTTTTCCTTCTTCTTCTCCCACATTCAATAAGCCCGTTTTCGGGTGATTGATTTTAAGGATATGGGTGGCATATAAACTACCCAGAATGGCAAACTGGTTTAATTGTTCCGGTTTACAATCAGCGTTTAAGCCAACATCAACCAATAAGCCTGTTCCACCGTTGATTTTAGGTATGATAGTAGAAATGGTAGGTCGCAATACACCTGGAATAGGTTTAATACTGAACATGGCACCTACCAACATAGCACCGGTATTTCCTGCGCTAATAAAAGCATCTATTTTTCCTGTAGCCAGTAAATGAAAACCGATGGCTATTGAAGAGCGTTGTTTTTCTTTTAGTGCTTTGGTAGGATGCTCGTGGTATCCGATTACTTCCGGAGCATGGATTAGCTGAATTGCATCAGCTGAAATACCAGCATCTTCAAGCAAAGGTTTTACCTGTGCTTCATCACCTATACAAAATAAAGTTGCCGCATGCAGATTGCCAGACAAGTATAATTGCAAGCCTTTCACCGCTTCAAGCGGTGCAAAATCTCCACCCATCATGTCTAAGCCAATATTCATTGCGGCAGAAAGATAAAAGTTGAACTAAAAGGTTATGCTTTCAATGGGGCTTTTTCAGCTACCAGTTTACCTTTGTAGAACAATTTACCTTCGCTAACATGCGCACGGTGACGTACATGTGTTTCACCGGTAGTGCTGTCTTTGCTCAAGGTTACTTCCTGCGCCACATAATGAGTTCTTCTCTTGGCACTGCGTTGTTGTGAATGTCTGCGTTTAGGATTCGGCATATTTCGAAATTTATAATATAAAAAATTATTCCAAATTTTTAAAGCGATCCAGTCCTTTCCAGACCGTATTGCTGTCTTTTTGTGCCTGCTCTTCCATCTTTCTCAATTTCTCCAGCACTTCAATATTGCATTTTGCACCACCCATTTCTTCTTCTTTACACATCTTTTGTAAAGGGATACTCAGGTTAACAAATTCATAGATCCAATCAGCCATATGTAAATGACTTTCCCCACGACTGATATAATAAACATCCGGATCTTCTTCCTGTTCATTCATCACTTCCGGTTCATCTACAATTTTTACGATGATGTTGAATTCGTCCCAAAGCTGCATGGGCAGTGTGTTTCCACATTTATCACAAATCACATCTACTGTTCCGTCAACATCAAACTTCAACTGCATGAAGCCGTTTTTTTTATCAAGACTCAGCTTGATATTGGCGATACAATTCGTAAAATCCTGTTCACCATATGGTACAAAGAACTTATCCTCCACCCTGTATTCGAATACATGCATCCCCGGCTTCAAACCCACAAATGCTATCTCATATTCCCGGCGCTGACTCATAACGGTTTTTAAGGGCTTGCAAAGGTAGCCTAAAACAGCGTAAATGCCAAAGTAAAATTGGCTACCAGCCTGAAACATAGGAAAATGGAGGGTGTGCAATTTAGTAGGATATTTGTTTCCGTGAATGAAAAAACTGTCATAACAAGGTCTGAATGGATGAGGGTAGTGATTTTAGCCTGTTTTGCGGTGATTATCAGTCTTTTCTCCCTTTTTCCGGGTTGGGTTGAAAAAGGATATTCAGTTGGGTTATATCCCCATATTTCATTGGTTCTCAGGTTAATTACCCGATGGATTCCTTTTAGTATCGGGGACCTTGGGTATTTGGTTTTACTGCTGATCCTTGCAATCTGGGTCCTGAAACTGGCCAGAATCATCATCAGAAAGCAATATGCAAAATCCTTTTTATGGTATCTCTGTTACAGGCTGATTACACTCCTGTTGTGGGTATATATTATTTTCAAATTGATCTGGGCATTGAATTATGATCGTTTGGGCATCGCTTATCAGCTATCCATTTCTCCCCAGCCCTATACCAAGGAGGAAGTCACTTCTTTAACCAACCAGCTGATTGATAAAGTAAATACATACCGAAAACAGATGCCGGATACTGTTTTGAAGGAAAAAAGTCTGGATACTATTTATGCAGAGGCGATTCGATCTTACCAAACCGTTTCTGCAAGATTTCCTTTTTTACAATATAGTAACCTTTCAGTTAAGGGGAGTTTATTTAGCGGGATAGGAGATTATATGGGTTTTTCCGGGTATTACAACCCATTTACTGGCGAAGCGCAGGTTCGTACGGATATCCCGAGAGTACTGATTCCTTATATTACCTGTCATGAAATGGCACATCAATTGGGCTATGCCAGTGAAAGCGAAGCTAATTTTGTAGGATACCTTGCCGCTTCTTCCTCAAAGGATCCTTATTTTTTGTATTCAGTTTATCTTGATCTTTTTTCCTATGCACAGGGAGAGGAGATATTTCTCTATGGAAAGGATAAAGACTATACACAGTTTGCGGCAGTGATCCGCCAAAACAGGGAGCGGCTGGATACTTTGGTAAAACTGGACAGGAAAGCGATCAGAGAGTTTTTTAACAAGCGGAAGAACCGTATTTCACCAGCAGTATCTAACCTATACGACCAGTATTTGAAACTAAATAAACAATCTGCAGGAGTTAATAGTTATAATGAAGTGATTGGCTGGCTGATCGCCTATCAAAAAAAATATGGCAAAATCTAACCTGATAAAACTAGTTGTCTGTATCCTGTTTACGGTAGGATTGGGGGGAGTGAGTGGTGTGGTTACTGTACACGAAATTCCGAATTGGTATGCGGGTTTGCTCAAGCCTTCTTTTAATCCGCCCAATAGTTTGTTTGGGCCTGTCTGGACGATCCTTTATGTGTTGATGGGGATTAGTGCCTGGCTGATTTGGAAACAATTGCCCTCATCAGCCAGAAACAAAGCTTTGTTTCTTTTTCTCATTCAATTTATACTGAATTTTTGCTGGTCACTTATCTTCTTTGGAATGCATCAATTGGGCTGGGCCCTGGTTGAACTCATTCTGATGTGGCTGGCAATTCTGCTAACTATTTTTCGGTTCGGTCGATTCTCTTCTATGGCATCCTGGTTACTGGTACCTTATATCAGTTGGGTAAGTTTTGCGGGATTACTGAATGCGGCTATATGGAAACTGAATCCCTAGTTTTTCAGCACTTAAAATGCATTCTTCCACATCATACTTTCTATGGGTTTATTGGGCTGGCCACTATATTTCGCGTTGGCTTTCTGGTTGTATTTTATTTCAATTTCTCCCTCTACCGGAAAATAAATAAGCTGGCCAATGGGCATGCCTTTATAAATCCGAACAGGTTGTTTACAGGAAATTTCCAATGTCCAGTTACCACAAAAGCCCACATCACCTTTACCTGCTGTAGCATGAATATCTATGCCCAGACGGCCTGTTGAAGACTTCCCTTCCAAAAAAGGAACATGGGCATGGGTTTCTGTATATTCTTCCGTAACTCCCAAATAAAAGCCTGAGGGATGAAGCACAAATCCTTCATCAGGTATCTCGAAATATTCGATTTTATTATGTTTTTTGGCATCTAACTCTGCATCTACATAGGTGGCCAGCCATTTACCCAAATGAACATCATAACTATTACTGCCCAGATCCTGGCGGTTATAGGGTTCAATTTTGATGGTTCCTTTCGCAATCTCTTCCAGAATTCTTGAATCAGTTAGGATCATTCTTAGCTTATTTAATGGTTGGGATGCAAATAAATCTTAATTCTGCAAACTAAATTCTAAATTTCCGGAGTGCCGCTGTTTTATCAACAAGATATCAACGAAACCACCCGTTTGGGTGTATGGAAGATAGAGGAACCAGAATCCTTCTTCCTTCAGGCTGTGCCTTTACAAAGAAATATCACACATCCCATTAGCCGTTTACAGCATCTCGCAGGAAGGTTTTTATTACCTACTCTTTTCCCTGATTTTCCGCATGAAGAAATTGAAATCGCAGATACAAGAAAACCTTTTTTGCCGGATGAAATGTATCATTTCTCTATATCCCATTGCGGTTATTATGCAGCGGCCATTGTAAGCAGTAATCGGAGAGTGGGTATTGATGTAGAATTAATTAGTCCCAGAGTTGATAAAGTGAAGCATAAATTTCTCAATGCTTCCGAATTGGGTTTTGTGAATACCAAAAATCCTGATCAGCAGTTAGCACTGTTAACCACACTCTGGAGCGCCAAAGAAGCTATGTATAAATGGTGGGGAAGGGGAGAACTTTCTTTCAGCGAGTGTCTGCGAACACTTCCGTTTACTATGAAAGAATCCGGGTTGATCAATGCGCTGTTTTGTAAAGATAATAGAGAGATTCCCCTTCAGTTGGATTATCAGATCAGGAAAGATATCAGCCTGGTTTGGTTGCAAACAGATGCGGGGATATTTTAATAGACTATTTGTTCCTCTTCTTCCTAATCATCAAACCGCATCTTTGTTTTTGGGATCAGCAACAGATTTTTTTGAAGCAATTGTTTCAATTGGATCTTCACCAATTGCCCCATAGTCACTGCTTTCCGATAAGCCGGTGAGTTTCCAAAATGGGCGGACAATTCTTCTTTTAGCTGTTCTATTTTTTCTGGTTTGGAAATGGTATCGTTGGTCATAATATCCAGAATTTCTTTCATCCGGTATCTTGCAGAAACCAATCGAAACGTCATCATGGTCCGTTCCTCTGCCTGGTATTGTGCAATGGATTTTTTATCCAGATGCTTGATTACAATATCCACCAAGGGTTTATTTTCTTTGAAGAATTGCGGCAGGTACAGGCTTTTTCTTCCTTCGTAGGATTGCTGGTCAAAATCAATGGAACGGATTCGATACTGGAAGTCTTCAATATCTGGTGTAATGTTTACTACAAAATTATAGGAGCGCATATCTCCCAGCAAATGCACAAAACATCGTTCATTGAATTTTACGAATTCTTTGGCCAGTCGTATCAGGTTGGTATTCGGATCGTTTAAATAATCGTTGATAAAAATATCACCTGGAATACCGGGTATATGTTCTTCTATCAGGGTATTGTTATGGGTAAAATAGGTCATCCTATTGGGAGATAGAAGATGTTCCAGTTCCAATCCGTAAATCCGGCTGGCATCTGCCTGTTTAATATAATAGTGATCGTAATTATCATTGAACTTATTTACGATTCGAATTCGGAATGGCTGGCTATTACCAAAATAGCAAAAATCAATTCGGGCTACATCCAGGTGATTGATAAAACTCAGGTCTCCTTCAGTTTTCAAAATAGCATAAATACGTACCAGGTTTTCACGCAGGTATTCCCAGTCATGCATATCATAGGAAGCTTTTTCCCAGGAAGTTTCTTTGCCAAACTTGTCTTTTACCGGAACTGTATAGGTATATCGTTGGAGGTCCTCATAACTTACGGGCAGTTGTACTTCTCTGCCATATTTTACCAGGTATTGGCGCAAATCATCATTTACCCGAAAAATGGGTTTCTTTCGGGAGGGGCGATTAAGTTGATCACCAGGGCCAATATCATCAAACAGATTATTCAAGCAGTAGTGGGTTGTTATCGTCTTCTAATTGCAGGTTCACTGCATCTATACCTGCAATGCCTTCTATAGAACCTTTGATATGCGCTGCATTCAATAATACTTTTTCCAATTGTTTTTCTCGGGCCTTCCAAAGTTTTTCCATGGCATCTCTTTCTCTCTGGATACTTAGCTTCATACTCATAAAACCCTCCCGGATGGCTTTCCATTGCTCACTGAATTCGGAACCGATCAGGTAATCATAAAGCATGACCATTTTATCACCCTTATTATCCTGACTTTTTTTGGCATCATATACTTTTAATATGGCATTGCGTAATACCAGCGCAACACTTTTCACTTCTGCAAACGAACAGATATATACGCCTTCTTTTTCTCCAAACCGATCCATATCTTTTGGGAATGCCTGGGTTACAATAACAGCAACTTCTGCCCCCAAAGTGCGCATATCAGATTTTAATTTTTCTATCCAGTCTGATGAAAAATCCTTGGTCCGTTTGCTCTCATAAATAATTTTCCCGGTTTCTGTACCAAACTGGTTACGAACAACCTGTATACAATCTGCTCCGCGAACACCTTTGCCCACTTCTTCTATTTTATCGAAAGGAAATGTTGCCTGTAAAAGTTCTTCCAGCATCAGTTCCTGTACTTCTCCTTGTAATTGCATACTTCCCTGTTCGGATTTGCGGCGCATTTCTTCGGCAAGTTTTTTCTGGTCGTCCAGTTGTTTTTCCAATTCTTTTAATCGTAATTGGTATTCCTGGTCTTTCAATCCCTGTCTTTCTATTTCTTCTTTTTGTAGTTGTTCTTTGAGTTTTTCTCTTTCTTCAATTAACTGTCTTTGGACGGTCAGTTGCAGTTCCTCTTCTTTTATTTTTAGTGCCTGTTCTTTTTGCAGGAAATCAAGTTCTTTTTTACGGGCATCTTTTAGTTTTTCTTCTGTGTCAATTGCATTTTTTTGAAGTATCTGTAATTGATTTTCAAAGTCGAGGGCTACTGATTTTCGGATAGATTGCTGCAGTTCTTCCTGAAGTTTTTTCTTTTCCAGTTCCAGTTGCTTTTTGCTTTCCTGATCCTTCACCTGCAATTGTTCGAGCAATGAAAGTTCTTTTTGTCTGAACTCATCATCTTTTTTCTTCTGCCAGTCCACCATTTTGCCCCGGAGTTCTTTTTCTATTTCATCACGTATGGAATCACCGGGTTCGAATTGGTGATTACAATTGGGACAAGTAATGATAAAACCAGCCATAACGTATTTTTTTACAAAGTAAGCCTAAGTGATGAGAAAAAGCAAACAGGAGAGGCCTGCAAAAGGCAATTTTCAAAAATAAAATGCGTGTAGACGGGTAATCATAGATTACATTGAAAACTATAAAGGGCGATAGTGACTAATGATAGATTCTCTGAACAGGTATATTTTTAAATACCCCCTGGGTGAGGGTGTCAGATATGGTGGTGGCTGTTGTAGTATCAATACCTGTAACCATTCCTGAAAAACTGCCATCAGCAGAGTTGTTGGCAAGTCTGCTGAAATTTATTTGAAAACTTCCGGATTGAAGAACACGAATGCTATCCAATGTATAGTTATAAAGTATGGAATTATAATTGGTAGCCGTACTTAATGAATCGGTATGGTATAACGAGTAGAAACTATTCCCATTTAATGAACCTATATGAAGATCAAAATATCCTTCATTTGGCTTACCTGTTATAAATACAAAATCTGCGGATGAGAAAATGCTATCGTAATAGTCGAATTCAACATAGTTAGTGGCTGCGCTAACCGGTTTCCCATTGAGTTGAAAACTCGCTACTCCTCCGGTATCCGTCGTTTTTTGACATGCCATTAGTATTAGGATTGAAAAAAAAATAATCAGAATATATTTTTTCATACAGGATGAATAGTAGGCTGGCAACTGTAAATTTTACTACAAGATAAAACTTTCCTCCGGCCAGGCCTTTGTTTTATGAGCATTTTCACATTTCGAGGATGATTGTATTATTCCAAATAAAGAGGTAAAAGAGGATCTTACAATAAAAAACCCGGCTCAGTAAGAACCGGGTTAATAAAGTGCGGAAGAGGAGATTCGAACTCCCACGGCTGTTACCCCGCTACCACCTCAAAGTAGTGCGTCTACCAATTTCGCCACCTCCGCATCTTTGGGAGGGCAAAAGTAATGAAAACATGTATCAGATGATAGTTCCTTTACTGATTTTTACAAAACCAGGTTATCAATATGCTACATTCTTTCCGGTACCTGAATACCCAATACCCCCATCCCGGTTTTGATAACTTTTGCAGTGATTTGGGCTAACTGTAAGCGTAATATTTTCTTTTCATCTGTTTCTGCATTCGAAATAGAATGTTCTGTATAGAATGAATTGAAGGTTTTGGCCAGGTTAAAAACATAGATCGCTACTTTGGAAGGATCATGTTCAATAGCTGCATCCTGCAAAACAGAGGGGAACATTTCGAGATGTATGGATAATGTTTTTTCCAAAGGCAGGAGTAAAGAATTTGAGCTAAGGTTTTCAAGTGTAGGAAGCTGTGTCAAAGACTTCCTGAGAATGCTTTTAATACGGGCATGGGTATATTGTATAAATGGACCGGTAAAACCATGAAAATCGATACTTTCTTCGGGGTTGAATACCATTTTCTTTTTGGGATCTACCCTTAACAGGAAAAACTTTAGTGCTCCCAGACCAATGGTATCATATAATTGTATGAGTTCCTCTTCAGTAAAGTCTTTTACCTTACCCAATTCTTCCGTTTTCTGCCGGGCAATATTCACCATTTCGGTAACCAGGTCATCTGCATCTACAACCGTTCCTTCCCGACTTTTCATTTTTCCGCTGGGTAATTCCACCATGCCATAACTAAGGTGATAAATGCCATCAGCCGAAGGGAGCCCGAGTTTCTGGCAGATCAGTTTCAATACTTTGAAATGATAATTTTGTTCATCTCCCACTACATATATACTTTGCCCTGCATTGAATTCTTTCTGTTTTTGTTCTGCCAAGCCAATATCCTGTGTAATATAAACGGATGTGCCATCTTTTCTTCGAACCAGTTTTTCGTCAAGTCCATCTGCTGTAAGATCTATCCATACACTACCATCTTCTTTCTGATAAAAAACACCTTTTGCCAGGCCTTTTTCTACCAGGTCTTTACCAAGCAGATAGGTATTGCTTTCATAATAGGTTTTATCGAAATCGCTGCCTATTCTTTTATAGGTAGTGTCAAAACCTTCATATACCCAGCTGTTCATGGTACGCCAGAGATGCATGATTTCCGGGTTACCTGATTCCCAGTCAAGCAACATTTGCTGGGTCGCTTTCATAATGGGCGCTTCTTTTTCGGCTATTTCTTCGGGTATTCCTTTTGCCTTTAATGCTTCTATCTGTTTTTTATATTCATCATTAAACTGAACATAAAAATTACCTACAAAATGATCTCCTTTTGTATGGGTACTTTCCGGAGTGGTTCCGTTGCCAAATAATTGCCAGGCAATCATGCTTTTGCAGATATGAATACCCCGGTCATTCACAATACAGGTCTTGATTACTTCGTTCCCATTAATCCTGAGAATTTCTGCAATACTTCTCCCTAAAAAATTATTTCTAAGATGTCCCAGGTGCAGCGGCTTATTGGTATTGGGAGATGAATATTCCACCATCACACGTTGGCCATTTGCCGGGGTTTGGCCAAAATCATCATTGTGAGAATTAGCTGCTACAAATTCTAGCCAGTACCTGTCAGTTATAACCAGGTTAAGAAAGCCTTTGATAAGGTTGTAAGAAACAAAATAATCCGGGAATGTGCAAACCATGAAATCGCCAAGCTCCTGTCCAAGGGTATCGGGTGATTTTTTTAATTGCTTTACAAACGCAAATAAAACAACAGTATAATCTCCTTCAAATTCAGGTTTGGTAGCATTCACCAATACCTCATTTGCCAGAAGGGAAACCCCATATAAATGATTGATTCCCTTGGCGGTAGCTTCTTTAATCTTTTGAACAACGCTCATAATCTTAACAATTTCCGGGTGCAAAAGTAACTAATTAAGCCCTACCTTCGCCGCCGTCGATGCGAAAGCTGCATGATTATATACGTGGCCTGATATTGAGTGTGGTGGATTTGTTTTATCCACTATTCCGCAACCTTATGCCCCTTCAGACTTTCCGATATGCCGCTTGCGGAGGTTTTAATACCCTGCTCGACATCAGCCTGTTTTTTGTTTCCTATAATTATATCCTGAAAAAAACGCCTATTCATTTGTCGTTCTTAACCATCGGGCCGCATATTGCCGCTTTTTTGATTGGGTTTAGCATTACTTTCCCCATTGGATTTTACCTAAGCAGGTATGTTGTTTTTCAACAAACATCCGTTGCTAAAGCCGAACAGCTGCGGAAATATTTTATGGTAGTATTCGGTTGTTTGTTATTAAACTATGGTTTCCTGAAACTATTTGTAGATGTATTTGGATGGTATCCTACTCCTTCTAAAGTGTTTACCACCGTTTTTGTAGTGGCATTCAGCTATCTTTCTCAAAAGAACTATACCTTCAAACCATCAAACAACTAACCAGGATTTACCTGTTGATAGATAGCAACTTTAGAAAGTTATTGATTATTTCAGAGGTGCTGCCAAATTGTTTTCTACATATTCAAATGAGTATACCCCGGAGTCAATTTTTTTGCCGAACCTATCCGTAAAAGATGATCCGATAAATTCCAATTGTAATCGCCTGCCTGCCATAGAAAGGTCGGGTTTTGCCCAAAGATCTGAAGGAAAGTTGCCTGCTTCATTTTTTAGGATTGTAAAGCCAGTAGATTTTAAAATTCGCCAATTGCCATTGGGGCCCAATATCTCAAAATGATACAGACCGTTGCTGTCAATCTCTTTGAGCCAAATAAGGGGGTAACGAAAATCATAAGGCCCCCATTCTGTAATACGCATTTGTTCTTTTTGTTCCGGTACAATCGATTCCGGTAACCGATCTGCTGTGATTGAATTCAGGCTGCTATCTTTCTGGTATTCAAGATCAGGTATCGCATCCTGGTTTTCTGTATCTATATTTCCGGTTCTGTCGCCCAATTTGAGTGTCTGATTTACCATTGATCGCATATTACCGCTTAGTACAACGGTATCGGTACCCATGATATCGAAAGCGATATTATTTCCAGAAAATTTATTGGCAGCTATCCAGTAATTGCGGCTATCCGTATTTCTTTTCTTTGCATATATCCAATCTTCAGGCTGTTGCTGTCTTGACCATAATTTGATTCCCGTTGTATCACCCGTAAATGTATTTAAAGCAATATTTATATTTTGGCCATGCTCAATAGCAATCCCGATCCTGTTATTTTCAAAATAGTTATCCGTGATGTCTGAATCAAAGCTATATCCTCCCCAAATACCATGGTCACACTGTTTGAGTATATTTTTTATGATCTGATTCCTGCTAAAAGTTACTTCAATACCATTCGTAGGTGCATAAGAAAAATCATTTCCATAGATCAGGTTATCGTTACATCCTCCTTCGCCTGTGTCCATCGTTGTTTGGCCTGCCCATAAGAAAAAACCGTCTCCACTATGGGTTGCAGTATTAAAGGCAATCATATTGTTACTGCTTTGCTCAAACAATAAGATAGCAGCACTGTCTTGTCCACGTTTATATTTTCCAAAACTATACCCGCGTACATTATAGTCAAGTCTGTTATGGTATATTTTATTATAAGCACTTCTATACAATCCAATTCCAATACCCGAGTTGAAGGAAAAATTATTATCCCTTATTTCCGATTTTTCGCATCGGGTCATCATCAAAGCGCATTGACCTCCGGTAACTGCATTGTTTGTAATTATTAATTTTGTGCAATTTTTTAAATAAATAGCTGCTCCATAACGCAGCCATTCATCGTTTTCATTATGATGATAACTCATCCAGTCTTCTTCATTTTCTTTTTCGCGTGTACTCAGCAGGTGTTGGCGCCAGTTATAACTCAGGTCGCAGTTATCAATAGTAAGACCCTTTACTCCATCTGCCATGATTCCTATCTTAAATCCATGTATGAATACATTTTTCAATGTAATATTCTGACAGCCTTTTTTGATCAAAATGGATAGTCCATAAAATTCGTCTGGCTGGGTTTTGTCGTTCGACCCTTGAATAATTGCCTGGTTAAAATCAATGGTAATATTATTCCCGTCAATAATAAGTAAGGGTTTATAAATGGAAGTATCTGCGTTTAAATAATAAGTATTTCGTGTAATGGTAGCTGATTCGCGTATAATTAGTCCTTGCCTCAGGTCTAGAGTATTTGCATAGCTGGCCATGCAAAGAAATAATATTGGTAAAAAGGCAAGATTTTTTTTCATAGCATAAAGATAAGAAATGCATTGTCTTAGATATAACTGCATAGATTCGGCGCTGGTAATTGTAAGCTGATCTGGTTGTCTAAAATTGAAAGCGAATACTTCCGAATATGCCGAAATCGTTGGTATTTGATTTAAAAAGGTTGGGGTTTATACCAGCAGGGATATTCCGTAAAGGAGCACTTCGCCAAACCAGATCAATCCTGAGTAGTTTAAAAATATTTTCAAATCCTGTTCCCACTTCACTATAAAATCCACCACGGAGAGAGCGTAATTTATAGTCATTATAATATTCAATCCTGTTAAGTTGTTTACTATTGTCAGAAAGATTACCCCAAACAGTTTTGAAATTCCAGAACTGGCGGATATTCGATTTGCGCATAAATGGGAGTAGGTTTAATAAACGCTTCTCAAAATTGTGTTCAATATTGATTCCTGCAAAATGGTCGCTTACATATTCGAAACGGTTCATCAGGTTGAAGGACTGTTTATTATAATAATAGATTTCATTACCTGGGTGAATCTCCAGAAGCATAAATGGTAAGGATTGACCCGTAAATATCTTACCCCCATATACCATATAGGTCAATTTTCCCCAGCCGGGAATCCTTGTATTTTGTGTGATATTGGCATTGGTGCGTATGTAATTATAGTCGGATTGTAAGAAGTTTCTGATACCCAGTGCAGTTCTCAATTCGAAAGCAGGTAAATTACTTTTTAATTTTACTTCTTTCCTGTGCCTTGAGAAAGTTCTTTCTCCGGGAGCATATCGCAGTTTTACGCCCAGTTCACTGCTAACAATACTTTCCTGTGAAGAAGAACTGAAAAGAGAATTGGTGCTCGGAAGAGGGGTATAGGTTTTATAACCGGTCCTGGTTAAAAATGGTTGTATTGAAAATTTGGTTTTCCATTCTTTTGTGAAAGCCAATTTTATTTCATCTACTCCCAGAAATTTCTGAGGAACTCCTGGGCGACGTATTAGCTGGCTGAAAATATTGTCCGTAGTAATATCTTCATCATTATAACGGGTACGCCCATTATCAAGGTCGTGTGTATAAGCACCTAAAATAGTCATCCCTTTATCACCGGGCAGATGATAAGTAATATCAGTTCTTCCTTTAAATGCATTATCCCCAATTCCATAGGCCAGGTACCCATGGAGGCGAATAAATTTGCTGAACTGTTCGGTGGTTCCCAGGTCAAACCGCATACGGATACGCTCCAACTGGTTTCCGCTTATCCATTTATACCAGGGACCAATTTCAATACCGCCATATTTCTGGTGACCATCAAATATAAAATTGAGGGTTTTGGTATACCTGATAAAAGCAGGAATGGTTTTGATGGTATCCATCATCCAATATACTTTCTGTTCATTATTACTCAATTCCTCATGTCTGCTACTATTCCAAAAGTCCCTGTTTTTATCTCTGGCATTTTCTGCAACAGTTACCTCTTCTTTTTGCGCGTTGGTAATTAATTTTTCTGTTATGGATGCGTCATTAATCAGTACATTTTTATAAGTACTTGTTCTTCGTGCTATAAAAGATAATTTCTCTTTCCCAAATGGTGTAAAATCAATAATGGTTTTATCTTTTACAAACATCCAGGCGCTATCTGGTCTGAGGCTGAATTCCTGCACGATACTAAGTCTGTTAACGTAGTTAATATTGGCAGTTTGGGAAATGTTCATTGTGATTTTCTGGATACCCCAATTGCCACCATGTATCCAGCAATCGCCGCTAAATGTATTTTCGCCTTCTCTTTTGGGAGTAAACAATAAATGGAGGTATCGTTGGCCGCCAATATATTGGGTATCTGCTCCTTTATAATGATAATATTTATCGCCAATATCGCTTAAAGGGCTGATGAATTCCTTACCCAATGCATTCGCAAAATTCTCATATACATTCACTTTCTGATTAATCCCTCCAATAAATTGAAGCACGCTTTCATTTTTGATGCCGTCGGTTTTGGCTGCTTTAATTTCTTCTCTTACTTTTCTTGGGTTAGTTGAATAATAATAATCGGATAGAGATTCTGTCATGTAAACTGGTAGAAAAGGCGTTCTGTCAGATACACTATCAATATTGTTCAGCAAAAATGTAAAAGGCTGCAGTAGTTTTTTTTCAGTAAAATATTTCCTGTTTACATTGTTCAGATCCAGTTCCATCTTATTGTATAATTCATAAGAATAATTCTGGTACTGGTATGGATTATTTTTTTCTTTATGGGCAACGATTTGTTTCCACCATCTCAACCCTTTGTTGAATTTTGATTTTACTTCTACCGTATTTGACAGTTTTAATTCCCGAAGAACCATTTCAACCAGGCTGGTATCTTTGCTTGAATTGAGTATTCTTTTATACACTTCAACGAACCCTACATAGCTAACTACTAAGGTATCTTCTGTGGATGTACTAAAATGAATGGTGAAATTACCCGCACTGTCGCTGTTGGTTCCGAACCCCGCTTTTTTCCAAAAAACACTCGCAAAGGGGATCGTTTCTTTTGTGAAGTCATTGATTACTTTTCCACGAATCATGGGTTTCTGCGACCAGCAAACCGTAGCCATTATCAGGGCACAGATGAATAGTAAACATCTTTTACATGAGTAGTCAGTTCTGGTCACAAAACAGTTTATACCGGGGTTAGATAAACAATAGGTTTACCAGTAGAAATTGGATTTTACTAACAAAATTAGCCAGTCACCGACTTTTTAGCTGGTTTTACCCGCTTGACCCAACACAATTTAGGCTCTTTTAAGCTAAAACTGACTGTCATAAAATCCTTTATTTTTCACATAACGGCAATATTTGTGTGTATTATATGAGTCAGGCTGACAATTTTACATTTTAGGTTGGATGGCATGCCTATTGACTAAATAAATTGATTATTCATCAGAAATTATATTTTATGGGCAAAATAATAGGAATTGACCTCGGAACCACAAATAGTTGTGTAGCCGTAATGGAAGGAAATGAACCAGTAGTGATTGCAAACGACGAAGGACGTAGAACGACTCCTTCCGTTGTAGCATTTCTTAAAAATGGTGAGCGTAAAGTTGGTGATCCGGCTAAAAGGCAGGCAATCACCAATCCGCAGAATACCATTACCAGTGTAAAACGCTTTATGGGTCGTCGTTACGACGAAGTGACCGAAGAAATAAGCCATTGGAGCTATAAAGTAGCCAAAGGTGACAATAATACGGTTCGGGTTGCTATCGATGACAGACTGTATACGCCACAGGAAATATCTGCCATGATTCTTCAAAAAATGAAGAAGACTGCTGAGGATTACCTGGGGCATGAAGTAACAGAAGCGGTAATTACCGTACCTGCTTATTTTAATGACGCTCAGCGTCAGGCAACAAAAGAGGCAGGTGAAATAGCTGGTCTTACTGTTCGTCGTATTGTGAACGAGCCAACCGCAGCGGCATTGGCTTATGGTTTGGATAAGAAAACAGCTGATCAGAAAATTGCAGTTTTTGATTTAGGCGGTGGAACTTTTGATGTATCTATTCTCGAACTGGGGGATGGTGTATTTGAAGTAAAATCAACCAATGGAGATACCCATTTGGGAGGAGATGATTTTGATAAAGTAATCATGGATTGGCTTGCTGATGAATTTAAGTCACAGGAAGCAATAGATCTTCGGAAAGATCCAATGGCATTACAACGTTTAAAAGAGGCAGCTGAAAAAGCGAAAGTTGAGCTCAGTTCTTCTTCAGAAACGGAAATCAATCTGCCTTATATTACTGCAGTAGATGGTGTACCTAAGCACCTGGTAGTAAAATTAACCCGTGCGAAATTTGAACAATTGGCTGATAAACTTTTTGCCCGTTGCTTAAAACCATGCGAAGAAGCTTTGAAGGATGCAGGGTATACGATTTCTCAAATTGATGAAGTAATTCTAGTAGGAGGATCAACACGTATTCCTAAAGTTCAGGAAATTGTTGAGAAATTTTTTGGAAGAAAACCAAACAAAGGAGTTAACCCGGATGAGGTAGTAGCTCTGGGAGCTGCTATTCAAGGTGCGGTATTAACCGGCGAAGTAAAAGATGTTTTGTTACTGGACGTAACACCATTATCATTAGGTATTGAAACCATGGGTGGCGTTATGACTACGATGATTGCATCGAACACCACTATTCCAACAAAGAAAACAGAAGTATATTCAACAGCCAGCGATAACCAGCCGGGGGTTCAGATACATGTTTTACAGGGAGAGAGACCAATGGCAAATCAAAATAAAAGCCTTGGAATGTTTAACCTGGATGGAATACCACCTGCACCAAGAGGTGTTCCTCAGATCGAAGTTACTTTTGATATTGATGCCAATGGCATGTTGCATGTAAGTGCAAAAGATAAGGGTACTGGCAAAGAGCAAAAAATCCGTATCGAAGCAGGAAGTGGATTAAGTAAGGAAGAAGTTGAAAAAATGAAAGCCGAGGCTAAAGCCAATGAAGCTACTGATAAAGAAGCCCGTGAAAAGGTTGAAAAACTGAATCAGGCCGACAGCCTTATTTTCCAGACAGAAAAACAGTTTAAAGAATTTGGAGATAAAATCCCGACTGATAAAAAAGCACCCATAGAAGCCGCATTGGCAAAATTGAAACAAGCGCATAAAAATCAGGATATAGCCGCAGTAGATGCTGCTACAACCGAGATGAATACTGCCTGGACAGCTGCCAGTGAAGAAATCTATAAAGCGCAGGCCGAAGGTGCTCAGGGTGCAACTGCTCAACAACCAACTGGTGACCATTCAGCAACGCAAAATGCCGGAACGGATACAGTTGAAGATGCGCAGTTTGAAGAAGTGAAATAAGTTAGTATCAATAAAATAATACCCAATGCCCGAACAATTTGTTTGGGCATTGGTATTAATAAGCACTAAGTTTCTTTTCCTATGTATTTTTGAAAGAACTATTGGAAAATTCGTTACACTTTAATTGATAATCATGTCAAAACTTTTTGAATCAGTCGTTCTCAAATCCGTTACACTAAAAAACAGGATAGTGGTTTCACCTATGTGTCAATATTCTGCAAAGGATGGTTTTGCGAATGATTGGCATTTGGTGCATTTGGGAAGCCGTGCGGTTGGAGGAGCGGGTTTGATTATTACAGAAGCCTCCGCTGTTAGCCCGGAAGGGAGGATTTCACCATTTGATTTAGGTATCTGGAAGGATGAACAGGTGCCCGGACTTAAAAGGATTACAGAATTTATTGATGCTCAGGGATCTGTGGCTGGCATTCAACTTGCTCATGCTGGCAGAAAGGCAAGTTGTGCCGAACCCTGGAAAGGCGGGCAACAAATATCTGATGCAGAAGGAGGGTGGCAGGTACTTGGGCCAAGCAATATTCCATTTAAAGAGGGTACACAAATTCCTATTTCGGTTAGTAAAGAAGAGATAGATAGAATCATAGCTGACTTTGGAAATGCAGCAAAAAGGGCTTTTGACGCAGGTTTTCGGGTATTGGAAATACATGCAGCACATGGATATTTGTTACATGAATTTCTTTCACCAATCAGTAATTCCCGTACTGATGAATATGGGGGTAGTTTTGAAAACAGAATTCGAATGTTATTGGAAGTAGTTGAACAGATTCAATTGAACTGGCCGGTTAATTTGCCTTTATTTGTTAGAATATCTGCTACTGATTGGGTAGAAGTTGGCTGGACAATAGAAGAATCCGTTTCACTTTCTAAGATACTGCTGGAGATGGGTATTGATCTTATTGATTGCTCTTCGGGGGGCAACATAGGGCATGCAAAAATTCCTGTTGCACCCGGATATCAGGTTCCTTTTGCGAAACAGATTAAAGAAGAAACAGGGATTATGACTGGAACAGTAGGTGTAATCACAACCCCTGATCAGGCGGAAGAAATATTGCAAAACGGAGATGCTGACCTGATTTTTATGGCCAGAGAATTATTGCGCGACCCCTATTTTCCATTGCATGCAAGCGCTAAACTGTCAGAAGTAATCGAATGGCCAGTACAATATCAACGAGCCAGGTAAATGCAAAAAAAATTTAGGATACTTTCATTCTTATATAAAGATTTTCTACTTTTTTTCTTGCCCAGGGAGTTTTTCGTAAAAAAGTTAGGCTTGATTTAATGCTTGGGTTATTCGTAAAACAATTGATAGGGATATGTTGCCCCAAATCGGTCCATCCAAAATATTCTACCATTTCCGTTAGAATCGTTTCCAGCGTTTTTCCATGAAGCGGATCATTGGGATGTTGTTCCATTGTAGCTATTTTAGAGTGTAATAATACTGTTTTTTATGCTTTTCATAATCTATACGCAAAAGCCCTCAGTGTTTAGTTGAGGGCTTACTGGATAAAATTGATTACCTATATTTACAACTATTCAATTTTAAAACTGATAGGTAAAGTATAATAACTTTTCACATTAACACCTTTGATCTTCCCTGGATTCCATTTCGGCATTTTGTTAACAACAGTTGTTGCTGCTTCATCTAAACCATAACCAGTTTTCGCACCTTTAATAGCGGGGGTATATATTTTCCCGGTTTCATCAACTGCAAAAATAACTTGCACTTCTCCTTCCACACCATTACCTAATGCATCTTCCGGATATACAATATTGTCCTGTACAAATTTAGCAAGTGCTTTTTGTCCACCAGGGTAGGATGGACGTATCTCAGTTTTATTGTAAATACCCTGCTTATCCATTTCAATGGTCATTGCATTATATTGTTCATCAATGGCAGTATTGGGTTGTAAAATAACCACACCTTTTCCATGTATTTTGGAAGGATTTGACTTTCCAACCCCAGCGATATAACTCGTCTTTTTTTGTGAATCTGACATGTTTTGTAGCAGTGAGACAGAGTCAGCAGTTATTTTCGCCTGTATAGAATCAGCAGAAGCCTGCTCAGATTTTTTACCCTGGCTACAGGATAAAATACCAATAGAAAGAAAAGCTACGCTAGTAAGTGATGTTAAAGAATGAAGAATTTTTGATTGTTTCATTTGTAATTATTTAGTTATTTTGATTTTTATACTTTCCCTGATACCATTATATCATTAATCTGGTAATTACTTCAAAGGTCACTACTATTAGCAGGCATATATTATACAAAGGGTTCTAAAACTTATATCATTCACATATTTCTTTCTTTGTTGCCTGCAATTCTGGATACCAGATATTTTTGAAAACACTACCTTTTAAAACCAATCCTTTGCCTCTTACTAAAGTCCTTTTCCTGTTGTTTTTTATTGATGAGAAAATTCAGAGCCTGGTATATTTCTGTAATTTTTTATGATTACTGCTTTCGAGTGAAGCAAGTTTTTCGGCCAACTCTTTGTATTGCATAGCCACTTGCCTTAAAGCAATAAAAGCACGTTCTATGGCTATATTCATTTTTACTGCTTTTTTGCTTCCAAGTATGCTGGCCAGCATGTTTTCGCCATGTTCTGTAAATGCGAAGGGTAGAAATTGAACATTCCTGTTTTAAGAGAACCGGTCACAATTTGTGACCGGTTCTCTTTTGCATTGATAGGGGCAACCATTTGTGATTTGATAAGTTTCACTCCTTTTGTGATAGCTGAAACATAATATCTGCCGGAAACCTGTCAATATTTCTTTTAACAGCCTGGGTTAAAGCTTTGGTCTGAACACTATAGAGTGCTGCCAGATCAAAATCAAGCATTACCTTCTCACCCCGGGCTTCATATATTTTTTGATGGATAAGATTGGGATTCATTGTATTTGTTTTAGTTTCTGTGGTCGAGAATTCACAGCAAACTAGGAAAATGACAGACAGATTAGATTGCGTGTTTCTCGCAATTGGCTAGGGTGAAAACATAGAAAATCCCACCTTGGGGTGGGATTTTCTTATAAAAGTCTATTAGATAATAATGAGTTTCTGGGAATATTACCCGGCAACTTGTTTACGGATGATATTCAGAGCGCCACCTGCTTTAAACCATTCAATTTGTTGTTGGTTATAAGTATGGTTCACCACAATAGTTTCCTGAGTTCCGTTGGCATGGTGTAATACTATGTGTAAAGGAACTCCCGGAGCAAAATGAGTCAGGCCGCTTACATCAATAGAATCATCTTCCAGAATTTTGTCGTAATCAGATTTATCGTTAAAAGTGAGTGCCAGCATTCCTTGCTTTTTCAGATTGGTTTCATGAATACGTGCAAAAGATTTGGTAAGCACTACCCTAACACCCAGGAAACGTGGTTCCATAGCTGCATGTTCGCGTGAACTTCCTTCTCCATAGTTCTCGTCGCCTACCACAATACTTCCAATCCCTGCTGCTTTGTAAGCCCTTTGTGTAGCCGGAACGGGTCCATATTCTCCGGTAAGTTGATTTTTGACAGAATCTGTTTTTTCATTGAAAAAGTTCAGTGCTCCGATCAGCATATTATTACTGATATTATCGAGGTGTCCGCGGAATTTCAGCCAAGGGCCTGCCATACTGATATGGTCGGTAGTACATTTTCCTTTTGCTTTGATTAATAATTTTAATCCTTTAAGATCTGTTCCTTCCCATGGGGCAAAAGGATCTAAAAGCTGAAGTCTTTTGCTGGTAGGGTCAACCACTACATTGATTCCAGTTCCATCTACTGCGGGTGCCTGGTAGCCTGGGTCATCTACTGCAAACCCTCTAATGGGTAATTCCTGGCCGGTTGGCTCATCTAATTTAACTTTTTCGCCGTTCTTATTAATTAATGTATCGGTAATAGGATTGAAAGTTAAATCGCCCGCAATCGCCAATGCTGTTACTAATTCAGGAGAAGCTACAAACGCAAGTGTATTGGGATTTCCATCTGCCCGTTTGGCAAAGTTTCTGTTGAAACTATGTACAATAGTATTCTTCTCTTTTTTCTCTGCACCTACTCTGTCCCACATACCAATACATGGGCCACAGGCATTGGCAAAAACAGTAGCGCCTATTTTGTCAAAAATTTCCAGAAATCCATCTCTCTCAATGGTAAAACGTACCTGCTCACTTCCTGGTGTGATGGTAAACTCACTTTTTAGTTCCAATCCTTTTGCATGCACCTGTTTTGCCAAGCTTACCGATCTTGAAATATCTTCATAAGAGGAGTTGGTGCAACTGCCTATTAAACCGACTTCAATTTTAGTAGGCCATCCATTGGCGGCAGCTGCTTCTTTCATTTTAGAAATTGGTGTAGCAAGATCTGGCGTGAAAGGCCCATTTAAATGAGGTTCCAGCGTATTCAGGTCTATTTCGATAACTTCATCAAAATAAGTTGAAGGATTGGCATATACCTCCGGATCAGCTGTTAAATATGCTTTAATCGCATCCGCAGCAGTAGCAATATCTGCTCTTCCGGTAGCTGAGAGATACCGACTCATACTTTCATCATACCCGAAAGTAGAAGTTGTAGCCCCTATTTCGGCTCCCATATTACAGATCGTACCTTTTCCGGTGCAACTCATACTGGTAGCTCCTTCACCAAAATATTCTACAATGGCTCCGGTTCCGCCTTTTACGGTAAGTATTCCTGCCACTTTTAAGATGACGTCTTTGGGAGCTGTCCATCCACTTAATTTACCAGATAGTTTTACCCCAATCAGTTTTGGCCATTTTAGTTCCCAGGGAAGACCAGCCATTACATCGCATGCATCAGCACCTCCCACGCCAATGGCAATCATTCCCAGGCCCCCTGCATTTACTGTATGGGAATCTGTTCCGATCATCATTCCACCAGGGAAAGCATAATTCTCTAAAACTACCTGGTGAATAATGCCCGCACCCGGTCTCCAGAATCCTATTCCATATTTATTACTTACTGATGCCAGAAAATCATAGACTTCTTTGCTTTCGGTAGTAGCTACTTGCAGATCTTGTTTGGCTTCTGTTCTTGCTGTAATCAGATGGTCGCAGTGTACGGTTGAAGGAACCGCCACTTTTGGTCTGCCTGCCTGCATAAACTGCAATAAAGCCATTTGTGCAGTAGCATCCTGCATAGCAACACGATCTGGAGCAAAATCAACATAATTTTTTCCTCTTTCAAAACTGCTTACTGTCTGATCAGCATGCAGGTGGGCAAATAAGATTTTCTCACTTAAGGTAAGTGGCCTGCCTAATGCTTTTCTGGCAGCATCTACTTTTGTGGGCATTTCGGCGTACACTTTTTTGATCATTTCAATGTCGAAGGCCATAATGTATATTTTAGAATTTCTGATTTGATTGGTAAAACCTGCAATTCAAATAGCACTTTTGGTTTCAAGGCTAATTTAGGGTGCCAACTGATTTTAATTCCCATTTTGGAAGCAGGATTGGCAAATTTACGAGAAACTGTGGGCAGGTGAAAAACTCTTTTAAACTTTTATTAGCTAATTTTGTCTATTATATTGCAGATATTACATTGTCAATAGATAAACGTATGCAAAAACTAAGGGAATTTATAGAATCAAGGGCCTTTGGCGTTTGTTCTGTTCTTGGGGAGCGCTTTGGAATCGCTTCTTCCCGTATTCGTATGTGGTTTATTTATATCTCTTTTCTAACTTTAGGATCCCCTGTTATCCTGTATATGATTCTGGCATTTTGGATTAATATCAAGAATTATATTCTCACCGGGAAACGGAACCCTTTAAGAAACTGGTAAGGATTGCATTTCTCCTCTCGCTAATACAGTTGATGTTTGTATTCCTCTAAATAACAGCCTTCCGCAGTTTTACTAAATTTTCAAGCAATGGTTCCAGCAAATCCAACTTCAGCATATTGGCTCCGTCACTTTTTGCGATGGATGGATTGGGATGGGTTTCGATAAATAAGCCATCTGCACCTGTTGCAATGGCAGCTTTGGCAATCGTACCAATTAGTTGAGGGTTTCCCCCGGTTACACCAGAAGTTTGATTAGGCTGTTGCAAAGCATGGGTGCAGTCCATGACTACTGGAACCTTATGCTCTTGCATCCAGGGAATATTCCGATAATCCACTACGAGATCCTGATAACCGAAGGTATTACCTCTTTCTGTAAGCATTATTTTATTGTTGCCGGCTTTCCTGATTTTATCTACTGCAAATTTCATGGAAGGACCGCTTAGAAACTGTCCTTTTTTTACGTTTACTACCTTACCGGTTTCTGCAGCTGCAATTAGCAGGTCGGTCTGGCGGCATAAAAAAGCAGGAATTTGTAAAATATCAACAAAAGGAGCCGCCATTGCCGCTTCTTCATGTGCGTGAATATCTGAAGTGGTAGGCAGGTGAAAGGTATCTGATACTTTTTTCAATAGAGATAACCCATTGTCATCGCCAATCCCGGTAAACGAATCTGCACTGGTTCTATTGGCTTTTCGATAACTGGCTTTAAAAATATAAGGTATTCCTAGTTTTTTGCAGATGATAGAAACTTTGTTAGCCACCTCCATTACCAAATCCTCATTTTCTACAACACATGGGCCAGAGATAAGGAAAAAATTTTCTGAATCATAGGATTGTGATGCGCAAAGATCTTTCAGGAAATCAGGTACCATGTGTTTAATTTGAGATAATCTAAATAATAGGCGAAATTAAGGTATTTCAGTCCTCTGGAAAATTACAGTTGTCGCCCAGCCTTTAATCTCGGGTAAATACCCGCTTACCTATTTTGGGTATAAATGAACATTGTATGTCATTGAATTTTCATTTCCTTTGCGGTATGTAAACATTGTTTATGGCACTCATAAAAGACAAAATACTGGTAATTGGGGCTTCCGGGCAGATTGGCGTTGAATTAACGATGGCCCTTCGAAAAAAATACGGGAATAATAATGTAATTGCTTCCGATTTAAGAGAAGAAAACCCCTTGCTAAAAGGAACGGGTCCTTATGTAAGCCTTGATGTTATGAACAAGGAAATGTTGCATGTTCAGGTTATTAGGCAGAACATTACACAGATATATCTTTTGGCGGCAATTCTTTCTGCTACAGGTGAAAAAAATCCCAATCTTGCCTGGCACTTAAATATGCAAGGACTTTTAAATGTATTGGATATTGCTAGAGAGGAGAAACTACATAAAATATATTGGCCAAGTAGTATTGCTGTTTTTGGTCCCACATCACCGAAAAAGGATTGCCCGCAACAAACCATAATTGAACCTATTACTGTATATGGAATAAGTAAATACGCCGGAGAATTTTGGTGTAATTATTACCATCATCGGTATGGTGTAGATGTTCGAAGCATTCGTTATCCGGGTTTAATCAGTTATAAATCAGAGCCGGGCGGAGGCACCACTGATTATGCGGTTGAAATATTCAGTGAAGCGATTGAGAATAATAAGTATACCTGTTTTTTACAAGAAGACACTTATCTACCCATGATGTATATGCCCGATGCGCTTAGGGCAACACTAGAATTGATGGATGCACCTGCAGATAAAATATCTGTGCGAACATCTTATAATATATCTGGTATGAGTTTTTCTCCAAAGGAAATCGGAGCTGAAATCAATAAGCATATCCCTGAATTCAAAATGAATTATGTTCCCGATTACCGCCAGGCTATTGCTGATAGCTGGCCCCAGAGCATTAATGATAGTATTGCTACCAGCGATTGGGGATGGAAACCCGAGTATGACCTAAGTAAGATGACTTCAGATATGTTGAATAACCTGAATAAGAAAAATTGATTCAACGACTTAACCAGATAGCATACATAAAAAAGGTTGTCTTATTTATTAAGACAACCTTTTTATATATGATTTATTGCGAATTGATACGCTCCTTAGTGAATCTATTTTATCTGATACTTAAAGAAACTCCTGCTCCGGCTGTATTGTATTGGGCAAATGTATAATCTGCAAATACTTTCAGGAAAAACAGGTTCAGGCGAACACCAAATGTATTGGAAACACCACTATTGGTATAATTAAGTGCTACAGGATCTACAACTGTATTGGAAAATGTTGCTCCTGTTCCTTGGTCTTTGTAGTTGATAGTGTAACTTCCTTTCAGGCTTGCATCAGATTTACCGGTGATATAACCGGGAGAATAGTATATTTCAAGCATCAGTAATTTCAATGAGGCAATTGCCTGAAATGTCATAGCCGTAATATTTAATTCAGTTCTCTGGTTAGCACCGGCAATGGTACTATTTGGAATGCCATACACAACATTTACACTATTATATCCTGCCAATGCTGAAATATGCAATATGGGCGCTTTCCCAAGGAATGGAAGGTAATTAGTGAATTCATGTTGAATAGCTGCTCCAAATACACCTACCTGGGTTCCGTTTCCATTATTGCCGAAATTGGTTTTTGGAAAGTATCTTACTTTTATTTCTGTGTGTTTGAATAAGCCTAGTCCAATCTGTGCAACTGGCAGCGGTACTACAGGATTGGGTAAGAATTTTTTCATATCCTCGCCTATTCCAGTAGGGGTGTTGAAATTATAAGATACATTGTGACCTTGTACAGTAGTACTTACTGATAATCCCTGAGATGTTTTGTCTCCCAGAAATGTTTGCACGTTGGCAGAAGAAGCCCCGCTGGTTAACTTAAAGGTGGAAAAGTCTGAATTATTGAAAACAAAAGTTTGTTTTTCCGGCGGAACAACTGCTAACTCAGCACCAACAGTAATATCGATACCCAGGAATTTATGAACCCTGGCAGTGTTTGTCCAGCCTCTACCCATATTCAGGATTTCCGCTTTGCCAAACGGTTCCAGGTATTTTGACAGATATTTATTGGCATCAGCAGTAGAACCGGATATGATTTGCCCGATATCCTGTGCTTTCATACTGACTGAAGTCAATAGTAAAAGGCTGCTTAGAAGAAAAATGATTTTTTTCGTGGGGTTTTTATTTTGGTTGTTGGTATTATGCGTATTGGTTTAGGTAATCACCAGATCACTAACAGTTTTATTTTCAAGTATCTTTAGAGTATTATCTCTTACCTGTTTCATCACCCTGTTTAGACCACATTTTTTTTCATCACAATCTTTGCATTTCTGGTAAAAATTCAGGCTTACACAAGGTAATAATGCAATCGGTCCTTCTATCAGCCGCATAATTTGTGCAAGTGAGATATCTTTTGGCTCTATTTTAAAGAAATAACCGCCACCTTTTCCTTTTTTGCTTTCCAGAATTCCCGCTTTTCTTAATTCCAATAAAATATTTTCCAGGAATTTAAGAGGGATCTTCTTCTTTTTAGCAATTTCTGCTATTAAAACAGGTCCTTCTTTTTTTCGCTCAGCCATGAAGGTGAGCGCTTTAAACGCATATTGGGTTTTTTTGGATAACATACCAATCTGAAAGATAAGTAAATAATCAACTTTCTAGAAGTGAAAATATGTTTCTTTTTTCACATATACGCATTTTCATAATATTTAATTAGCAGATGCAGTTACAGGCCCAGCACTTGTTTCATGCTAAAAATGCCTTTTTTGCCTTTTGTAAATTCTGCAGCCAATACTGCCCCACCTGCAAACCCGGTTCTGTTATGGGCTGTATGAATGATTTCGATATCGTCAACCACAGAAGTGTATTTTATTTTATGCGTGCCCGGGGCTGGGTCTATTCTTTCAGAGATGATTTTCAATTCACCGGGTTTATCAGATGAATGATTTACCCAGGTTTTCTTTCTGGATAAATGCTGCAAAACCTGTTCTGCCAGTGTAATGGCTGTTCCACTGGGGGCATCTTTTTTCTGGGTATGATGTATTTCCTCCATTAGTACATCGTATTCTGGATGACCATTCATTAATTTAGCCAGATACGCATTCAGTTCAAAAAACAAATTCACACCAATACTGTAATTACTTGCATACAACAAAGTACCCTTTTGTTCCTCGCAATATTGTACCACATCATTCCATTTATCCAGCCATCCGGTAGATCCGCTAACAACAGGGATGCCTGCTTTCAGGCATTTCATGATATTATTAAATGCGCTGTGCGGTCCGGTAAATTCGATGGCAACTTCTGCTTTCGACAAATTATCTTTTGTCAGATCGGCTGCATTATCTAAATCTATTTTTAAAACAATCTCATGTCCTTTTTCAATTGCAATGGCTTCTATCGCCTTGCCCATTTTGCCATAACCAATCAATGCAATCTTCATAAACCTTTTTTATTAGTTTGATTGTATAAAACTCTTCTCAAAGCTGAGAACGACGAAAGTAAAGCAAAATCTTAATCGGATTAACGAGATAAGGCAGGTTTATGAGAAGGGTTTTTCAGGTTTAATGTCAGGCTAAGACCTGTGCCGGGTGTTTGCGGATGGAAACTTGGGGCTATTGTCATGGTAAGATCGCGACTTACATCAAAATCTTTCAGGTGACCGAAAACAGTTGCATCAGCCACTTGCAGCCCCCATGCAAGTATGAACCAGAGAATAGAATAATCTCGCCCCTGCCTGAATGAGTTGCGATAATTCTGAAGTGAACTGATACTCAGACCGGTTAGTTGTGGGTCTATATAAGGCACCAGACTGGGATCTCCTGCTGCTTCCCGGAACCGTGCATCGAAGGCAAATTTTGTTTTATTATAATAGCTATTGTTATAAAAATACAAACCTGCAGGTATGGCCAGTACTCCATAAACAATCGGGATTTTCCAGTACTCTTTATTGTAGGCCTGACCCCAGCCCGGCAAAATGGCTGACCTGCGGGTAGCAATGCGCGGGTCATGTTTTTTCACGGAATCTTTTTTGGGTGCCGCTTTTGTAAGAAGACTATCCTTATAAACGGTTGAATCTTTTTTGGAAGACAATAAGGAGCTTGCAGATAACATTTTCTTCTCGCTTTGCGCCCAACTGTTATACAATTGAAATGAAAAGAAAGCAAATAATATGAAGGCCCTGACAATTTTCATGGATAGATTAGCTGACCGTTACATTCATTGCATCCAGTATCTTATTGAGTTCTTCGAGAGAATAGTATTCGATACTAATGCTTCCATACCCCTTTTTGTTATGTATCATCTTCACTTTAGTGGCAAAATGAGAAGCTAAGTTATCCTCAATTTTTTTGTAAGCAGGAGGAAGGTCCGACTTTACGGAAGTTTTAACACTGCTGCTTTTTTCAGCAGTATACATTTTCCTGACCAATTCTTCTGTTTGTCTTACGCTTAATTCTTTTTCCAGTATCTCCTTGTACACAAACAGTTGCTTATCGATGGTATCAATCGTTACCAGTGCTCTAGCATGACCCATACTCAGACTACCATTACGAACGGATAATTGAATATCGGGTGGTAGTTTCAGTAGGCGGATATAATTAGTAACTGTACTCCTTTCTTTACCCATTCTCTCAGCAACCTGTTCCTGTGTATAATTCAGTTCTTCCATCATTCGTTTATAACTGATGGCTATCTCAACTGCATTCAGGTCTTCGCGTTGCAGGTTTTCCAATAGCGCAAGCTCTAGTAATTGTTGATCATTTGCCTGCCGCACATAAGCCGGTACATCTTTTAGTCCGGCAATTTTTGATGCCCTAAAGCGACGTTCTCCCGCAATTAACTGGTATTTTCCACCTGCTAATTTGGTAACCGTAAGTGGTTGAATGATATCATGCAATTTAATGGAAGCGGCTAATTCATGTAATGCCTGTTCATCAAAATCTCTTCTCGGCTGTTTTGGATTGATTTGAATATCTGAGAGTGGAATACGTGATGTATGGGTAACCTGTTCTACGATTTCTGTTTTCAATGCGCCTGCAGTCGTTTTCAGGTCTGCATCAATATTTTGTAGTAAAGAACGGAGGCCTTTTCCGATCAGGTCTTTATTTTGCTTTGGGGTACTCATTTTGAAATTGTAATTAATAATTAGTAATTAGTAATAGTTAAGAGATATGGCACTGTCATTACTAATTTATTCAATGATTCTTTCCTGGTTTGACATTTTAGTCATCCCGTTTTTTTGTAAAATTTCTTTAGCAAGATTTAGATAATTGATGGCTCCTTTACTTTCGGCATCATACAAAATCACAGGCTTACCCACACTCGGGGCTTCACTTAAACGTGTATTCCTATGAATAATGGTATCGAAAACCATTTCATCAAAATGCCTTCTAACTTCGCTAACCACCTGATTGCATAAACGTAAACGGCCATCATATAAAGTCATAAGAATTCCTTCGATCTGAAGCTCGGGATTAAGCCGGTTTTGCACAATTTTGATGGTATTTAATAATTTACCGAGTCCTTCTAACGCAAAAAACTCACATTGAACCGGAACGATCACACTATTGGCAGCTACCAATGAGTTAACTGTAATCAAGCCAAGGGAAGGAGAGCAGTCAATAATAATAAAATCATACCTGTCACGAACTGCGTCTAGTATGCCTTTTAATACATTCTCCCGATTAGGGTAGTTGATCATTTCAATTTCGGCACCTACCAGGTCAATATGCGAAGGAATAATATCTAGGTTAGGAACATCGCTTTTCAAAATAACATCCGCTGCCTGTGCATTATTTACCATGCAGTCGTATAAACTGTTGGTGATATTGTGAAGGTCAAATCCTACCCCGGTTGTGCTGTTTGCCTGTGGATCTGCATCTACCAACAATGTTTTAAATTCAAGTACAGCCAAACTTGCTGCCACATTTATTGCAGAAGTCGTTTTACCAACGCCACCTTTCTGATTGGCTACTCCAATAATTCTCGCCATAATTAAGAAACCCCCAGGGCTTTTTATGATTAAAATGATATATCAATCGTTTCACCAATAGCAGGCAATAACAGGGTTTTTCGTGATGCCTCAAAACTGGCCACCGCTTCTTTCCTGTCTATTTTAATAAATTCAAATGTATCATAATGCACGCCTACTATTGTGTTACATTGAATAAAATCAGCAGATTTTACTGCATCTGTTATATTCATGGTGAAGTTATCTCCAATGGGTAAGACTGCAAAGTTGAGTTTTGCCCATCCGGGTATTAGCTGCATATCCAGGGTTAATGCGGTATCACCACTATAGTAAAAATTACCTTCTTCACTGGTAAAAACAAATCCCAGCGGATTACCACCATAGCTTCCATCCGGCAGTCCACTGCTATGCTGGGCAACCACACATTTTACCGTCCCGAAATCAAAACTCCATTTTCCACCTGTATTCATAGGATGGGTATTGGAAATGCCCTGCTTGTTTAGCCATTCATGAATTTCCCAGTTAGCGATTACTTTGCAGCCTGTTCTTTTAGCAATGCTGATGCAATCTGCAATATGATCGGCATGGCCATGAGACAGGAAAATATAATCTGCTTCAATTGAATCGAGTTGAATATCTTTCGCCAGTTCATTATGCAGGATAAAGGGGTCAAAAACAATGTTTTTGCCTTTGATCCTTACACCAAAACAGGAGTGCCCGTAATAAGTGAGTTTCATAGTGGGTTTCTTTTTGAAAGTCGTCAAAAATACACTTTAGGCCACATCTGCCGAAACATTATTATCCAAACAGGTGTTAGGAGAATGGAACTATCTTCAACGGGGCTTTTCAGGTTACAATAACCGGAAAAGGATGGGGCAGTATATTTGTGCTGCTGATTTCCCCAAATAAGTCATATTACAATATTTATGCGGATGGAACGTCACCCATAGGTATATAAAAACGAATTCATGAGAAATGCAAGTACATGGTGGATTATAGCCCTGATAATGGTATTGTTAGATTTTTATGTATTCCAGGCCCTGAGAACGGTTACTCAAAATGCCAGTGAAAAGACCCGGATAATTGTTTATATATCGTTTTGGGTTGTTTCTGTTCTTACCCTTGCAGCGCTTTTATTATTCCCGTATATACTTGCTTTACAGACATCAATCATTTTCAGGAATTATGTTTTTGCCATTTTAGTAGGGCTATTTCTGGCCAAATTAATCGGTTCTGTCTTTTTTCTGGCTGATGATATCCGAAGGGCCATTAGCTGGATAGTGATAAAAATTTTCCCTTCAGGACCTGAAAAAATGCCTGCAGTCGGAACTTCAATTCCCAGGTCAACATTCATGAGTTGGCTGGGTTTGGGCATTGGGGGTACTTTATTTGGTACGCTTCTTTATGGATTCAGTAATAAGTATAATTACCAGCTTAAGAAAGTTACGCTTGCTTTTGCCAATCTCCCCGGCGCATTTAAAGGATTAAAAATTATTCATATCAGTGATATACATAGCGGTAGTTTTAGTAATAAAGAAGCTGTAAATCATGGGGTAGATATGATTATTAAGCAGAACCCGGATCTTATCCTGTTTACAGGTGATCTTGTTAATGACCGGGCAGATGAAATGAAGGATTACATGGATGTTTTCGGCAGACTTAGAGCCCCGCTGGGAGTATTCAGTTCTTTGGGGAACCATGATTACGGCGATTATGTAGCCTGGCCCTCAAAAGAGGCGAAAATGGAGAATTTGGAGCGCTTAAAGCAGGTTCATTCCCATTTGGGTTGGCGTTTATTGATGAATGAGCATGTTCTCCTGGAGAAAGGCGGGCAAAAGATAGCTGTTTTAGGGATTGAAAACTGGGGGGCAAAAGGGCGGTTCCCAAAATATGGCAAAATGAGTGAAGCCTATCCCGGTACAGAAAATATCCCGTTTAAAATACTGTTGAGCCATGATCCCAGCCATTGGGATGCAGAGGTAAAAGTAAAATATCCGGATATAGACCTAATGCTAGCCGGCCATACACATGGTATGCAGTTTGGGCTGGAAAATCCTTATTTTAAATGGAGCCCGGTTCAATGGATGTACAAACAATGGGCCGGTTTATATGAGGAGGGTAGGCAAAAATTATATGTAAATCGTGGTTATGGTTTTATTGGCTATCCTGGCAGAGTAGGCATCCTTCCTGAGATCACTTTAATTGAATTGGCATAATAGGTCGCCAAATGTTGCTATATCCATTTGTTATTTCAAAATAATAGATGATTTGGCATTTATCCATTAATTAACCCGTTTTTAAGGGGGCTGTTCTTTTCTGGCATAATCATTGAATAGTTAGTTAAACAAAATCAATTTTTATGAAGAAAGCATGTATAGCACTCTTTGCGATGATCGCATTGACAACCACCCTCCAAGCTCAGGGTTTCAGAATTGGCATAAAAGGCGGCGGGAATATGAATAAAATATCTGGCCAGTCTTTCGACAATGGGTTTGATTTCTCCTATCATCTTGGGGCTTTTGCTGAATTGGATTTTACCAAAAAGCTAGGTATTCAGCCTGAACTTCTTTGGAATGAGTCAAGCACCAAGCCTTCTAATTTTCAGGCAATCTATGGATCCGGCTCTTTAAGCGCAAATTTTAATGGTCAGCAACAAGTGAAATTGGATTACCTCTCCATTCCTGTTTTATTGCGTTATTCTATTCTGAATGGGCTGCTAACTTTGAATGCTGGTCCGCAGTATAGTATTCTGCTAAAACAGGATAAGACCATTTTGCAGAATAGCCAGGCTGCATTTAAGTCAGGTGATTTTGCTGCTGTAGTAGGTGCTCAAATCAATTTATCTGCTCTTCGTTTGTATGCACGATATAATATTGGCTTACAGAATATTAATGATATAGACAATAAAGATAAGTGGACAAATCAGCAGATCCAGGTAGGATTGGGTATTCGTTTATAATTGATAGATTGATAAGCTTAAAGTAATCCCGGATGCCAAAAACATCCGGGATTATTTTAAGCTTTTAGTTTAAATTTTCTTTTTAAAGCACTGATCTCTTTCTTGAATGATTGAAGATCGGAAACCTGTTGTTTGATAAAACCATTGTCCTCAAGTTTCCCCATTACTGCATTCATTTCCTGCGCATTTTCATAGACCATTTTTCGGAATGGGTTTATATAGTCTTTGGCCCTGGAATCATAAATGCATTTGGTCATCCATTCTTTTGTTGCAATTACTGAGTTTAGCAGATTGGAAAATTGATGTTCATCCATTTTTCTTAATGAGATGCCTGTTATTTCTGACAGAGCTGCTAATGCATGTTTTTGTTTTTGTATTGGATACTTTTCGCCCAGTTGTCTGTATTGTTCATGCACCTGCTCCCATGATTTTATTTTACCGGCATGTATTTTTTCTTTCAACAGAGACAGATCTTCTGTATGAATCAATTGCCCGCCCAGATTCACCCATTCTGTTCGTTTCGTTTTTAGAGGAAGGGCAGCAGTCATCTCCTCGAAAGAGGCAAAAGCACCTTGCTTAATATAATCCAGCAGGCCCATCATTCCATAATAGATAACCAGTTCTTCAAATACTTTATAGGCAGGAAGTACTTTCAGTAGCACGGTTTTTCGCTTACTATTCTCAATATTCTCTGCCAAAATCTCGAGGTCATTCACAATCTTATTCCCAGTTTTAAGCAATTGCTTTCCAATAGTAGACTTATCAATGATTTTTTTATTACCTGTAGCCGTTTTTGCATATGCTATTCCGGTAAGGGTTTCCATCAATTTCAAAGAAGTAAATAGTTCATTAATGGTATCCGGGGCGAGGTAATCATATTCCAGTAGTTGAATTTTATCAGTTCGTTTATCCCGATCAACATATTTCCATGCATTTCTTGCCAAAGCATACATGTTATACAGAAACCAGTAACCAGGCATAATGGTCAGCTGGTTTTTGTTTTCATTATTACTGATGAGTGAGAAAGGGAAGGGAACATTCAATTCTGCTGGATAGTCACCTTTAGTAAGTATAGTAAAACTGGCAAATTTCGAATTATGTTTCAGGCTAACACATAACCCCGGCCAAAATCCACGTCCCATTATAATTTCACCATCTGCTCCACGGCTATTATGATTTGATCCGATGGTTGCGCCGGCTGCTATATTGCTTTGCCCCATTACCAGTGCAGCACATAAAAATGAATTATTATGGTGTTGTTCATGCGCAGGAAAAATAAGCGAATTCAATACTTCGCAGCAGGAAATAGTAGCATTGTTTCCCAGATAGGAATTGATGAGTCTGGCCCCATATTTAAGTTGTGAATGCGATGCCATAATAAACCGAACCGCTTTCACCCCATAAAAAATTCTGCAACCAAATCCGATAATTCCATTTACAATCTCACAACCCTCACCAATCTGCGTTAAACCTTCAGGACCAGAATTGACGGTTAGGTTTTTTAATTTATTCGCACCTTTCAGATAGGCATCCGAGCCGATCCAGACATCTTTAATGATTTTACAATTTTTAATAATTGTTCGATCACCAATTTTTCCATAATACCCGCGACGGTTATCAAATTGCTGTTCAGTAAATTGTTTAAATTTTTCTTGTAAAACCCGGTCATTTCTGAACCGGCTCCACAAAAATGCATCTCCGGGTAACATTCCATTAAACGGCATAACCCTGCGGCCCGTATTCTCATTGCATATTTCGAGCCAGATTCTAACATCTTCTTTTTCACCTTCTTTTATAATGCCGTTACCAAATTTAGCATGATTGGTAGTTACAAGTTCATTTACATTCGTAATGATTACTTCGGAACCAATTATATAGTGAGAGAGATAATTTACATTACTGATTACCACATTGTCTCCAAAATCACAACTGATAATCGTAGAATTATATAGGCCAACAGTCACTTTGAGATCACTAAAACTTAGACAAAGTTGTTCCAATTTTCCAATCCGCACCAAGCCAAAGAATTTGCAATTTTTTACGAGCTCCGGGTTAAATGAATCAGATACCAGAAAATGATTCCAATTATCGCTTGTGTTCCCATTTCTAACCAGCATTTCAATTTCATGTGCGGATAGGCCACGATAGTCTATCCCATTCCTGATTTGGATATCTCTCAGGTAATATTCATTTTTCCCCTTGGGAATATAGGGAGCTTTAATGAAATCATATCCGAGAGCACTTAAGGGAGATTTGACAATTGTATTCTGAAGCATAACTGTACTTTGAGGTAATTCCATTAATTTATTCCACGGTCACACTTTTTGCCAGGTTTCTGGGTTTATCTACATCTAATCCTTTCGCGAGGCCTACATAATAACTCAAGAGTTGTAGTGGAACTACACTAAGTAATGGAGCAATTACTTCATCTGCATCCGGAACGGTCATTACATCATCTGCCATACCCGGAATCACTTCATCGCCAAAGGTGGTAACGGCAATTACTTTTCCTTTTCTCGCCTTAATTTCCTGAACATTGGAAACGATTTTCTGATAATAAGAATCTTTTGTAGCCACAAAAACAACAGGCAGGGATTCGTCTACCAAAGCAATCGGCCCATGCTTCATTTCAGCAGCTGGGTAACCCTCGGCATGTATATAGGAAATCTCTTTTAGTTTCAATGCGCCTTCCAATGCGATTGGGAAATTATATCCTCTTCCCAGAAATAAGAAATCATGGGCATTTTTATATTTCTCTGCAATTCTTTGAATATTGGTTGTATCCTGTAGAATCTCTTTTACTTTTTCCGGTACTGCTTCGAGTTCTTTGATCAGGTGCAGGAACCGTGTTTCATCCAATCTGCCCTTCGCATAACCAATTTTGAGTGCCACCATGGTAAGTACCGCTAATTGCCCGGTAAATGCTTTTGTGCTGGCAACACCAATCTCTGGTCCGGAGTGGGTATAGGCACCGGCATCACTTAATCGGGCAATACTGCTACCCACTGCATTCACAACGCCAAAAATGAATGCGCCTTTTTCTTTGGCACTTTCCAATGCAACAAGTGTATCTGCTGTTTCGCCACTTTGCGAAATAGCGATGATAACATCTCCTTTATGTATAACCGGATTCCGGTACCTGAATTCGGATGCGTATTCTACTTCAACAGGTATTCTGCATAATTCTTCAATCAGGTATTCTGCTACCAAACCGGCATGCCAGCTGGTACCACAAGCCACAATAATAATCCTTTGGGCTTTGATAAAAGCATCCAGGTTATTTTCGATTCCGCTCATAATAATTTTTCCACTTCCAGCCAATAATCTTCCACGAAGACAATCAAAAATCGTTTCCGGTTGCTCATAAATTTCTTTTAGCATGAAATGGTCATAACCGCCTTTTTCAATTGCGGCCAATTCCATATCCAGCTTGGTAATAAAAGGAGTTTGTTTTTCATTACCCAGATTCTTTAATATCAGTTCATCCGGTTTTACAATCGCAATCTCATAATCGTTTACATAAACCACTTCTTTCGTATATTCAATTATAGGAGATGCATCGCTGGCCAGAAAATGCTCCCCTTTTCCGATACCAATTACAAGCGGACTTCCTTTTCTCGCCGCAATAATGGTTTCGGGATCATCATTTGAAATTAGTAAAATGCAATACGCCCCAACAACGCGTTTTAGAGCGATTCTTAAAGCTTCTTCCAGACTACATGCATTATTTTTTTTGATATCCTCAATAAAATTGAGCAATACTTCTGTGTCAGTGTCGCTATTAAACCGATATCCCTTCTTCAACAAATCATTTTTGATCTGTGTATAGTTTTCAATGATCCCATTATGAATCATGGCAAGCTCACCGCTTTGCGATTGGTGGGGATGGGCATTTCTATCACTTGGCTCACCGTGAGTTGCCCAGCGGGTATGGCCTATACCAATATGGGCATGCAGGTCTTTACCCAAAACACTTTCTTCTAACTCGGCAACTTTTCCTTTTTTCTTGTAAACATTTAGCTTCCCATTATGCAATAATGCTACACCCGAGCTATCATAGCCCCGGTATTCCAGGCGTTTTAATCCTTTTAAGATAATGGGATAAGCTTCTCTTGGGCCGGTATATCCAACAATTCCGCACATAATGTATAAGGTTTATAATAACCTGCAAGATTAACTATTTTGCTGTAAATAGCATAGGATTAACAAGACAAGTATTAGCAGATTTTATAATTTTGACGAATGAATAACGAGTTTGAATTTAATAAGGAATATCAATTGGAAGATAATTGCGTTTTATTGCGGCCTTTGGTCCAAAATGATGGCAATAGTTTGCTGTTATTTGCGGTTCAAGAACCGGATTTGTGGAAATATTCGATAATTGCTGTTGCGGGAGAGGAGAATATGCGTAAATACCTTGCTACAGCTTTAGCCGGCAGAGAACAAGAAAAAGAATACCCATTTATTGTAATTGATAAAAGAACCGATGAGGTAGCAGGATGTACCCGCTTTTATGATATTCAATTACATAATAAAACACTTCAGTTAGGCTATACCTGGTATGGGAAAAAGTTTCAGGGTACTGGGTTAAACAAACATTGCAAGTATTTATTGCTACAATTTGCATTTGAACAAATGGGTATGGAAAGAGTTGAGTTCCGCGCGGATAATAGCAATGAGCGAAGTATAGCGGCCATGAAAAGTATTGGTTGTAAAGTGGAAGGAGTATTGCGTAGCACTTCCCCAAAACATGAAGGTGGCCGGAGGAATAGTATCATATTGAGTATTTTGAAAGAAGAATGGAAAAACCATGTTAAACAATCTTTGTTTCAAAAATTGAAATGATACGAGTTGATGATAGGTGTTTACTCTATTTGTTTTAAAGGGATTTTGATGACTTCGATAGCTTCTTTTTGTCTGGAAATAATTACATATAAATAGCCCTTATCAATTAGGGTATGCGGATAGCCATATTGTCCACCCTTCCATAAACCTTCTTTTTTTAGCAGGTATATTTGATTCGCAATAATATAGTGCTTATCAAATATTTTGCCATCGGAAGAAATAGATAATACCAGAGGATTTCTGGCATAATGATGAAAAGTATCTGGAATTCCTACATAATAGAAACGGTGATCAGGTAGCTCCCCAAAATGAAACTTGCTATCATTATCTGAGAAATGTGTTTCAACAGGTCGTGTCCAGTGATTGCCCATATCTTCACTTTCTGTAAGCCATAATTTACCTTTCCATCCCTTGCCTGTTACCCTTAACAGGGCATGAATCTTATCATCTTTTGTTTGAAAAAATGATGCTTCGCATAATGGTGGGAATTGATTTTTCGCGGCAGGCGAATAAAAGCTGGATGGGTTATCCTCTGAATACAGCGAAGAATCATAAAAACTGCGGATATGCCAGCCACTTAAACCAGTGGGATCATCTGTATAGGGGAAACTGAAATTTCCGGAAATAAGCAATCTTCCTGAAGAAAGTGCCTGGGGGCCATGATTAGGGTTTACGGGAATATGCATATCTATTGGACCGCTCCAGTGTTCACCATCCGTACTGGTTTTTGCCCAAAGATGGGTATGTGTTTTTTTGGGCGAATGCTCTCCGTAATAAGCTACCAGGGTATCATGGAACTGATAAAACCCCGCTGCTGTTAGCACATTGAAAGTGTCATTCCGAAATCGAGAAGGCAAAGCCAATATTTTCGGCGCTGACCAATGCACAAAGTCAGTGGAAACAGCATATACCACTCTTTGCCCGGGTGCATCTTCATCTATCATCCCATTAGACCATATTGCCAAAATCTTATCTTTAAAAATAGTAATCGATGGGTGATGGGAGTACATCCATTCTTTTTGGGGAATATAGACCATACTTCTTTCTATACTAAGCTGTGTAAGGCCCGAATCCGTTTGATAGGTATTGGTAATAAGTGTTGTTTGACCTATAATAAAATTGAAAGGGCAGATGAGTATGAGAAAATATATACGTATTTGTGCCGGAATACAATCAAAGATATTTTGCGTCTTTCGCATGATTCCTTTTCTTTTGCTGAAGATACTATTTCATGAGTATCTTTCCCTTTTGCCCGTTTAATAAATGCGCTATGTATAAACATTTGGTTCTTCTTTGTTTGGTACCCATTTGTATGGTATCTGCTAATGCGCAAAAAAAATTACCCTATCAAAACCCGGCTTTGCCAGTTGCTGAAAGGGTAAAAGATTTATTGCAGAGAATGACACCCGAAGAAAAGTTCTGGCAATTGTTTATGATACCAGGTGACTTGGGTAAAGAACCATCCAGATACAGCAATGGTATTTTTGGCTTTCGGGTGAGTGCGGCTTCAATGGGAGAAGGAGCCAGCTCGCAAATTTTGCAGTATGGTAGTTCTGAAAATGCCTTAATGCTGGCCAGAAAAATAAATAGTATTCAAAAATATTTTGTTGAAAAAACAAGGTTAGGAATTCCCATAATCGCTTTTGATGAAGCTTTGCATGGATTGGTAAGAGGTGGAGGCACTTCATTTCCGCAGGCAATTGGTTTGGCAGCTAGTTGGGATACATTACTAATGCGCGAAGTTGCATCGGCTATTGCAGAAGAAACGGGTAGTAGGGGTATCAGACAGGTACTTTCCCCGGTAATTAATATTGCCAGTGATGTTCGATGGGGGCGTACGGAAGAAACTTATGGCGAAGATCCTTTTCTTAGCTCAGAAATGGCCGTTGCCTACATAACTCCTTTCGAAAACGCCGGTATCATTACTACTCCAAAACATTTTATTGCAAATGTTGGTGATGGGGGAAGAGACAGTTATCCTATTCATTTTAACGAGCGTTTATTGGATGAGTTATACCTGCCACCGTTCAAAGCAGCCATAGACAGAGCAGGTGCAAGGTCAGTAATGACGGCATACAATTCGCTTGATGGTAGTCCGAGTACAGCCAGCAACTGGTTACTAAATAAGAAACTGAAACAAGATTGGCATTTCAAGGGCTTTGTTATCTCTGATGCCGGTGCCGTAGGTGGTGCCAACGTGCTTCATTATACGGCAAAAGATTACCCTGAAGCAGGAAAGAAGGCCATTACCAATGGGCTTGATGTGATTTTTCAAACTGCCTATCAACACCATTCCCTGTTTATACCACCTTTTCTGGATGGAAGCATTGAACAAAAAAGGCTGGATGATGCTGTTGCCAGGGTATTAACTGCAAAATTTGAATTGGGTTTATTTGAGCACCCTTATGTATCGGAACAATTGGCTGCTGAATGGGTGAATAATACCAGTCATAAAGCACTTGCCCGAAAAGCTGCTGTTGAATCGATTGTATTATTGAAAAATGAAAACCAGGTATTACCGATTTCTAAACAAATTCATTCAGTGGCGGTGATTGGACCAGACGCAATTGAAGCAAGGCTGGGGGGGTACAGCGGGCCTGGTAATGGTAAATCAAATATACTTGAGGGTATCAGAGAAAAACTGGGTAAGTCAGTTTCTGTAAATTATGCAGAAGGAGTAGGGAGGACCACACAGGAATGGACAGTAATTTCTTCGGAATTTCTAAGCACAGAGACTGAAGGAAGCAAAAAGAATGGATTAAAAGCAGAATATTTCAAGGGACTTTCTACTGAAAACCATCCTGAATTTGTTAGGATAGATCCACAAATTGATTTTCATTGGACTTTATTTTCACCGGACCCTGTTTTGGCAGCAGATGATTATTCGGTTAAGTGGACCGGGAAATTATTATCACCTGGCGATGGAGTTTATAAAATTGGTCTGGATGGTAATGATGGGTATAAACTATATATCAATGACTCATTGCTGATAGATAACTGGCATAAACAAAGTTATCATACCCGATTGGTTGATTATGTTTTCGAAAAAGATAAACAATATTCGATTCGGGTAGAGTTTTATGAACCGGCGGGGAATGCACATATCAGGCTTATATGGACAGCCGGTATAAAGAATGATTTAGAAAAAAAAATGACCAAAGCAGTAGCACTTGTGAAAAATGCTGATATAGCCATTTTTGTTGCAGGGATACAGGAAGGAGAATTCCAGGATCGGGCATCGCTGGCTTTGCCTGGCTATCAGGAAAAATTAATTCAGGAAATAGCCAAAACAGGTAAACCAGTGGTGGTGGTATTGGTTAATGGAAGTGCCATAACCATGCAGAATTGGTTAAACAAAGTAGATGGTGTATTGGAAGTATGGTATCCGGGAGAAGAAGGAGGGCATGCAGTGGCAGATGTTTTATTTGGCGATAGTAATCCCGCGGGCCGATTACCAATTACTTTCCCTTTGTCAGAAGCACAATTGCCATTGGTATATAATCATAAGCCAACCGGCAGAGGCGATGATTATAATAACCTGAGTGGATTGCCACTTTTCCCTTTTGGATATGGGATGAGTTATACAAGATTCTCGTATAGTAGCCTGGTGGTTGATAAGAAGCAGGGTAAGGCTGGAGAAACATTTGGAGTTCATTGTGTGGTTAGTAATACTGGAAAAAGGGAAGGAGATGAGGTTGTTCAGTTATATATAAGAGATATGACTTCTTCGGTTGCAAGACCTGTATTGGAATTGAAGGGCTTTCAAAGGGTACATCTGGCGGCTGGAGAATCTAAAATAGTTTCCTTCTTAATTACACCTGAGATGTTACAGATATTGAATGAGAAAATGGAATCAGTAGTGGAACCAGGCGAATTCAGGATTATGATCGGTTCTTCTTCGAGGGAGTTACAATTAAAGTATACTTTACAAGTGATAAATAAATAAGGCAAATCTAATCCAGAACCTGTAAATGCTGGGTTTTACTATATTGCCATTGTGATTTGCTTTTAAATTATTTGGTAACTTAGGACTAACACAAACTCCCCAATTAAGACGAAGGATTATTTTTTGACAAATATTCCTGAATTGCTGCAGTATATACCCTTTTTCCCCTGGGAAGGGAAGCAGCATAAGCCGCTTTTTTATCAGGGTCACGAATAATGGCTTGGGAATAGGCTACGGCTTTTTTAAAGTCTTTACGTCCGGCTTTCTGAACTGCTGTGGCTTTTACCCGGCTCATATCCGGATATTTGGATACCACCGTATAACCATCGTACTGCTTCATAACCAATTGTTTCCCAAGTGTACCGCTTATGCCGGTAAGTGGGTGGTTTTCCGAAAGTTTTGCCATGGTTTGTTTCCTTTAAAAGTTGCTGGTAAAAAACAATTCCAGGGATAGATACCGACTCGGCCCTCCCAGCTTTATCCTACCGCCATCCCAGTCCTATCCCAGTCCTATCCCAGTCTGCAACGTTTATACTTCGTTCATCCTCCGTTTCTGACTTTCCTGGGGTTTATTATTGGTTAGATTATCTAACTCGTGTTTTGGTTTAAAAATAGAACGTAAAGAACGCGCAATAACGCTAAGTATGCATTCTATATTGAAGAATACCTCTTATAATGAGATGGCATTATTGCGATCATGCTAATGTACATAAACGGGCAAATCAAAAACAGCGTATTTCTACGTTATTTTATGCGATATACGAGGAATCATTATGGAAGAATAGAATTATTTGGCCAAAATAGTGCCGCTCAAAAACACAAGAGCCACACTAAAATAAATAATCAAACCTGTTACATCTACGAGGGTAGCTACAAAAGGGGCTGAAGAAGCTGCCGGATCGGCGCCTAATTTTTTAAGTATAATAGGTAACATAGAACCGGTAAGGCTACCCCATAATACAACGCCTATCAATGAAACGCTGATAGTAAAAGCGATTAAAATCCAGTGTGGTCCATACAGGTCTTGAAAAATGCCATGTGCCATCAATTGATGCCAAACAATGATGCGCATAAAACCTATAAGGCCCAATATACTTCCCAGTACAAAACCACTTAGTATTTCTCTTCTCATAACCCGCCACCAGTCTGCAATAGCTACTTCACCTACGGCCATAGCCTGAATGATAAGTGTAGAAGCCTGGGATCCGCTGTTACCACCACTTGACATAATGAGTGGTACAAAAATCGACAAAACAAGGGCTTTAGAAAGTTCATCGGAGAAATAGGCCATGGCTGTTGCGGTTAGCATTTCACTCAGAAACAATACAATCAGCCAACCCGCTCTTTTTTGAATTAATTTAAAGAAAGGGATATCCAGATAAGGCTCATTCAAAGCTTCAGTACCTCCCATTTTCTGCATATCCTCACTGAACTCTTCATTGGCCACCCAAAGCATATCATCGATGGTAACAATGCCCAAAAGAATATTATTATCATCCACAACCGGCAATGCCACCCGGTTATTCATTTTAAATACCTGGCTGGCATGTTCCTGATCAAAATTTACATTCAGGGATACAACCCTGCCATCAATGATTTCATCGATTCTTTTTTCCGGTGAAGCCAATATCACATCACGTATACGGATATCATCAATCAGTTGCCCATTGGCATCTATCACATAGATTACATCAATTGTTTCACTGTTTTTGGCATGTTTGCGAATCGTATCAAATACATCATTTACTGTATTGTATAAGTAAACATATACATAATCCGGAGTCATCAAACGACCCACACTGTCTTCCGGATATCCTAACAAAGAGAGGGTAATTTTTCTTTCTTCCGGATCTAGTAATTTGATCAGGTCACGTATGGCAGCTTTGGGTAGTTCTTCCAGAAAGTCAGTACGGTCATCGGCAGGTAATTCATTTAAAAGCTCCGCAGTTTTTGATGAAGGGAGTTCCTTAACAATATCTTTCTGTTGCGCAATATCCAATATCTTAAAAACACTAGCCGCCCTGTGTATGGCCATATTGGCAATGATCTGGGCTTCATATTCAGGGTATTCATTAATCAGGTCGGCAACATCACTTATCTTCTGGTCATCAAGAAAATCACGGATCTCCAGCTTATCTTCTTTTGAAATAAGTTGTTCAAACTGCTCAAAAAGATCCGGATGTTCTAATTCGAGTGACATAGGCGCAATTTAAATAGTAATTCGTAAAAAGCAACTACTAATTCAGCAGAATACAAGAAATGGGTGAAGCCATATATTGGGTTATCCCGAATAAATACTTATTGTTAATAATATTTTAATGTATACTCTCAAGCCTTCCTATCTTCACGCCCAATCCTTTCGTATGATATTGCCGATATTGATAGTAGCACCTTCTGAAAAAAGGGGGCGTGGTGTGTTTGCTGGAGAAAATATTTCAGCCAAAACAATCATTGAGATATCACCAGTGTTGGTATTGAGCGAAAAAGACAGAATACAGGTAGAAAAAACACGGTTGTTTGATTATATTTTTGAGTGGGGTAAGACACGCAAAAAAGCCTGTATTGCATTAGGATATCTTTCTTTATACAATCATGCATATGATGCCAACTGTGAGTATGAAATGGATTTTGATACAGAACTCATGACAATAACCACAGTTAGGGGAATAAAAAAAGGCGAAGAATTGTTTATCAATTACAACGCCATTGCAGATGATGCAACACCTATCTGGTTTGAAGCCAAATGATACAGTAAGTAAGCTGTTAGGGATAAATTACAAACAAATCTATCCCTAACAGCCTGAACACTACCAATATTGATATCCCATTAATCTTGTTAATTCCAGTTTTGCCAGACAAAGTTGGAACTCATACTGGAGTTTTGTTAAGGCAGCCCTTTGGACATTGGTACTGGCATTTGTAATTTCGAGATTAGTAGCAGTTCCGCTTTTTAGCCGGTTCATGGCCAGCACCTGTGCCGCTTTAGCGGATTCAATCTGCCCAGCCGTATTTTTAATTCTTTCCAAATTAGAAGCTACATCGGTTAATGCCTGTTCAATATCTTTTTTATAAGTGCTGCTTAAGGTTTCCACAGCCATCTGGTTCTGCTTAATGATGTTCTTTTGTAATTTCTGCTGTTGTTTATTTTTCCCTCCATTATAAATCGGAATAGATAAAGAAACACCTGCCATGTAATTAAAACGTAAATCATTTACATAGGGAACATATCCATTCTTAATACCTGCGGCAGCTTGTACACCAACCGTTGGTTTATCTGCCAGTTTTACGATAGCTAAATCACTTTCGGCCTGTTTTATTTTATCTTTTGCCAGCAGAAAATCAAGATTATTGGTCTGTGCCAACCCAAGGGCATTACCGGCATCTGTTAGTGTAACATCAAAATCAAATATTTTTCCATTGCTTTGTTTGCTACCTGTAGAGTAGTCAAGCAGGTTGATCTGTTTCTGTAAAGCATTTTTCAGATCAATCTTATGATTCTCTTCATTATCAATCGATGCCTGAATATTCAAAAGATCGATTCGTAATGCGGTACCATTTTTTAATTGACTTTCAATAATTACTTTATTATCATTCAGAAAACTAAGTACGCTGTCCTGAATACTGATGGCTTTTTGCAGATAAACAATATTATAATAGATAGTTGCTACCTGAAATGCCAACTGTGCTTTCGCATACTCTACATTGTGTTTTGCATACTGAAGATCGTCTTTTGACCTGTCAACATTTGCCTGTAACCTGCCAAAATCAAATAGTGCATAGCTGGCATTTAAAGAACCGCTCAGATTATTCACTGGGGCAAACTGAAAATTTTGCCCGTTTAATGGAAGTACAATCTTCGGTTCAACAAAGGCATATTGTGCATTTCCGGTTAATTCCGGGAACCTGTTTAGCTGCGTTAAGCTTACTTTTTCCTCTGCGGTAATCACGGTATTCTGAATCTCTTTCACTTTCGGAAAATAACCGAAAGATTGACCGATCAGATTTTTTAATTCAGGGTTCACAGTAACCTGCGCCTGTAGCGTTAAGGCAGTCAGAATTGTGAATGATGTAATAAGTATCTTTTTCATTTTATTAGCTTCTACTTTTACTATTTTAATGTAACCAGTTTTTTAGTATTGACTCAATGAGAATCTGCGGCTGCTTTCATGGCTGCCGCTACTTCGGATTTTGATTTCTTTTTTACCCGTAAGAATGCAACCAATGGGATTACTAGAATAAAAAATATCGTGATGAGCCGGAAAGTATCCAGATAGGATAAATAATATGCCTGTCTGTCTACAATATTATTAATAGTGGCCAACGCTTTGGTACCTGATCCGGCCAAATCTCCTGAACGGGATATAAATCCCTGAGCTATCGTATTACTTCTATCCAGAAACATTTGAGATTCACCTGTAACTTTTGTTACGAGATCATACCGGTGTTGCGCATACTGATGTGCGATATAATTATTTGCCAATGCAATCCCAAACGCTCCACCCAATTGCCGAATCATATTATTTAAAGCGATACCGGAAGGATAATCTTTTGGTTGCAAACCCGCTACTGCCTGGTTGATTAAGGGTAGCTGAACCATACTAATCCCAACAGCACGTAAAGCCAGTGGGATAAAGAAATCCCATTTACCTACATCAGGACTAACTTCTGAACTCATCCAGGAATACGCTGCAAAGAGCAGGAACCCAATTACAACAAAGGGTATGGGTGATACACCCTTACTCATTACTTTTCCGATAATAGGCATCATCAGCACTGTAATCAGGGTAGGGGCCAGTAAAGTTAAACCTGTTTCATAAGCTGTAAAACCAAGCGTTCGTTGGGCAAGAACAGGGAATACAAATACGGAAGTAAATAACCCTAAACCCACAACAAATGTGAAAATGGTAGTAAAAGCAAGGTTACGGTTACCCAGTACCCTCAGATTAACAGCGGGTTTTTCAATCGATAATTCATACCAGATAAAACCTGCCATCCCTACAAAAGCAAGCACAGAAGTTACCTGTATGATGGAACTGCTGAACCAGTCCTCAGACTCGCCCCGTTCCAATACATATTGTAAACAACCTATGCCTACCATTAGTAATAGAATACCCGTATAATCGATCTTGATTTCTTTTTTCTTGGTTCCCTCACCTTCTTTTTTATCAATAAAAGTGAAAGAAAGAAAAGTAGCAATGATACCGATAGGTATATTGATCATGAATATCAGGGGCCAGGAAGCATGATCAATAATATATCCACCGAGTGTAGGCCCGAGCGTTGGCCCGAGAACAATCCCCATTCCAAACAATCCAGATGCAATAGGCCTGTCTTTAGGTTCAAACGCATCAAACAAAATTGCCTGAGAAGTAGAAAGCAATGCCCCACCGCCTACACCTTGAATAAACCGCCAGATAATGATTTCTACCAGGGTGGTTGACTGTCCGCACATGTAAGATGCGGCAGTAAAAATGATCATCGAAACGATATAATAATTTTTTCTTCCAAAATACTCTGCAAGAAACCCGGTAAGTGGAATAATGATTACGTTGGCAATGGCATAGGAAGTAATTACCCAGCTGATATCTTCAATATTCACACCTAGGCTTCCGCTCATATCACTCAGTGCCACGTTAACGATGGAGGTATCTATCAGCTCCATCACTGCGGCGGTCACTGTCGTGATTACAATAATTGCTCTCGCAAATCCTTTAGGCGTTGCCATACTTATTAATTTTTCCCATCCACTTATTTACAAGTGGCCTGTTTAGAATTGGGTCAGGTTATTTTATATCCGCACTCACAAATACACTTAGTCCGGCTCTCAGTTTAGATCTGTATTTAGCAACATCATTGATCTGAATTTTTACTGGCACCCTTTGCGTTACTTTTACAAAATTGCCACTTGCATTATCTGGAGGTAATAATGAAAATTTAGCTCCGGTTGCTTCACTCAGACTTTCAATGGTTCCGGTGAGTTGCAGATCGGGGAATGCATCTATTTCTATATCTACTATTTTACCAGGATAAAGTTTTCTTAACTGATTTTCTTTAAAATTGGCTACAATCCAGTAAGTGGTATCATTCACAATAGAAAATAAGGGAGTGCCAGCTTGAACGTATTGTCCTTCTGACACATTCTTTTTTCCAATCTTACCAGCTTGCGGGGCATAGATTTTTGTATACGTAATTTTTAGTTTGGTCTGTTCAATTTTGGCTTTTTTTACACCCAAGCCTGCATTTGCTTTTTCAATAGCAGATTGTAATACTGCAATCCGGCTTTCTGCTGCGGTAAGATCTGTTTTACTGTTTGCCAATTGCTGGGTAGTGGTTTCAACATTGAATTTACTATCGTCCAGTTGCTTTTTCGTGATGGCCTGGTCTGCATACAAACTCTGATCTCTTTTCAGATCATCCATTGCTTTTTGCATACGCATATCACTCAATTGAATGCTTCCTTTATTTACTTTAAGGGTAACCAGGGCATTGTTCAAGGCGGCGCGTGCATTAACAACATCTACTTCTGCCTGTTTGTAATCTGCTTCCATCTCCAGCAGTTGGGTTTGCAATTCTGCATCATCCAGTTCTACTACTAACTGGCCTGTTTTTACAGAATCGTAGTCATTAACCGCAATGTTTTTCACATAGCCAGCCACACGGGGTAATACGGGTGTGATTTGGGTTTCTATTTGTGCATTGTCTGTAGTTTCATGCGTTAAAATATAGCTTACTTTCTTATATCCAAAGTAGGCTGCTACAAGAAGCACCAGTGTAATAATAATGGTGCGAACGGGTGATTTTTTCGGGGTTTGTTCAGTTGCTTGCTGTTCCATTGATTGATAATTATAAGTCGTTGTTGATTAATAAATGTGCGTGAATCATCTGTTTAAGGTGTATCAATAATCTTTTCTTAAAATGTTCATCTTTATAAGGGTCATACCCAGGGTCTTTATTCAGCATTTTCATACACATGGTTTTTGACATCATAACATGATTAATCGTACCTACTATAGAAGAAAATGTTAGTTGCGGGTCTACCTTCCTAAATATTTTTTTCCTGATCCCTTTTTCTATAATGGCTACCACATCTTCAGTGTTTTTAACAAAAAGACCAATCACATGTTCATGCATACTGGCTCTTTGGGAAACCAATACTTCCTGTTGCAATACTTTATGAAATAGCGGCTGTGAGAAAAAGCGATCCACATATTTTTCAATTATATGGTCTATTTTTTGGATTTCTGTTAGGCTGGTATTAGTGCGTAATTCGTCCAATATTCCTCGCATAAATCCCGCTTTTTGCTCAATCAAGGCTTCGAAAAGCTTGTCTTTCGAACCAAAATAGTAATTCACCATGGCCACGTTTACATCTGCTTTCGCAGCCAGATCACGGATAGAACTACCTTCAAATCCCTTTTCAGCGAACAGCTCAATGGCTACATTGAGAATATGGTCTTTTTTATCGTTACTCATGGACTTCCCATTGAAAAGGCAAAGTTTAAACAAATGTTTGAATTAAACAAACGTTTGATTAATTTTTTAAAAAAAATTAATTCTGCTACCTTGAGAAATAATCATTTATTAATATTAGCAATAGGCCGAATATGGCCACTTTTGTATAAATGAATCCATTGCACCCACCTTATTCCAAATTACACGCAAATTCATTTGGCCCTGATTTTCAATGGGGTGTGGCCATTGCGGCAGCCCAAAATGAGGGGGCTTATCATATTGACGGGCGTGGGTTATCTATCTGGGATATTTTTTCACGCAGACAGGGAAAAATCAAAGGAGGAGTAAAACCTTATGAAGCCTGCGATTTTTATCATCGGTACAAAGATGATCTGCTCCTGACCAAAGCCCTGGGTTTCAATGTTTTCCGTTTTTCTTTTTCCTGGAGCCGTATTTTACCCGAAGGTACCGGGCGCATTAATAAAGAAGGGATTGCATTTTATCATAAACTGATCGATGAATGTCTTTCCCTTGGGTTAATACCTTATGTTACACTCTATCACTGGGATCTTCCCTATGAACTGGAAAAAAACGGGGGCTGGACCAGTCACCAGATGCTAAAATGGTTCTCTCGTTATGTGAATGTTTGTGCGGAAGAATTCGGACACAAAATAAAAAACTGGATCATTTTAAATGAGCCCATGGGCTTTACTTCTCTGGGCTATATGCTGGGGAAGCATGCTCCAGGGAAAATCGGGCTAAAAAATTTCCTTCCTGCGGTGCATAATGCCGCATTATGTCAGGCCGAAGGAGGCCGTATCATTCGATCTCTGGTTCAGAAAGCGCATATTGGCACCAGTTTTTCCTGTAGTGAAGTCATGCCGTATAGCCAGAAAGAGGAAGATATACTCGCGGCCAAAAGAACCGATGCTTTATTAAACCGATTATTTATAGAACCGGCACTGGGCAGAGGCTACCCGCAGGAAGAAAATTTTCCATTGCTTGAGAAAATACATATGCATAATAAAGCGTGGAAATACACCGAAAGAATGAAATTCAATTTCGACTTTATCGGAATCCAGAATTATTTTGCCACTACCGTAAAATACAATGCGTTGATACCTTATGTGCATGCATCAGAGGTAAAAGCATCCTCAAGAAATGTTCCTTACACAGCGATGGGTTGGGAAATCAATGCCGACAGTTTTCACAGAATGATAAAACGATATTGGTTGTACGGCGGGGTGAAAGAAATTATTATCAGCGAAAGCGGTGCTGCATTTAAAGATCACCTCGTAAATGGTGAAATAAAAGATGAGAACCGGATTGATTATTTTCAACAATATATTTCCGCAGTGCTCAAAGCCAAAAAGGAAGGAGTAAATATTAAGGGTTATTTCGCCTGGACACTTACCGACAATTTTGAATGGTCTGAAGGATTTGATGCCAGGTTTGGGCTGATCCATATCGATTTCAAAACACAACTCCGCACTGTAAAAAACTCGGGATATTGGTTCAGGGATCTCTTAAAAAATAAGTAGGGTATGTTTTTAATGATAGATTATCACTAAAATGAACCCAGATCAGGTAAACTGTTTATGCTGTTGATTATCTGAACTATTCTTTTCTTATGTTTGGTTACCAAAAACCAAAACATGCTACGTTTTACTGCGCTCGTTATATTAGTTTCTTTGCAAATGGGTGGGTATACTCAATCTGTAAAAATCCCGGCCAACACTGGTTATGCGATTCCTGCAGAGAAAGATGAAGCTGATCTTTTTAATGATAAAAATGGTTTGCAGGGTTGGGCAGATACCAAACAGCAAATTCAATATTTTTTCTATCTCCGAAACACCGGAAAACTGAGTATTGATATCTATGTAAAAAACAATGTTGCAAGTAATAAAATATCGGTTTCATTTAAGGGAAAGAGTTTCCCGGTAATGGTTCCACATTCGCTAATATTTAAAAAAGTACATGTGGCTTCCGTTACGGTTACGGATACCGGTTTTTATACTTTGACTCTTTCTGCACCTGTTAAAAAAGGGAAGACGATTGCAGATATCCAATCGATAGAGTTAAATGGGACAGCTGTTACGAATATTCATTTTAACTCTAAATCCAGGCGTAATGCGGCTTCTGTGCATCTTAAATATCCCATTCCGGATACAGCAAGAGTAGTGGCTTTCTATAATGAAGTAACGATACCTGAGGGGGCAGACCCGATTCATACTTATTATATGGCATGCGGCTTTGCACGTGGATATTTCGGAATTCAGGTAAATAGTCTTACGGAAAGAAGGGTTATTTTTTCTGTATGGGATGCGGGTAAAGAAGCGGTTGACAGAAATAAAGTTGCCGACTCAAATAAAGTGCAATTATTAGCCAAGGGAGATGGGGTATTTGCTGATGGATTTGGAAATGAAGGTACAGGTGGGCATAGTCATTGGGTATACCCTTGGCAAACAGGTAAAACCTATCAATTTCTGGTAACTGCTTTAACTGATAGCATTACAAATGCCACTATCTATACAGGTTATTTCTTTGTACCTGAATTGCAGAAATGGAAACTGATTGCGAGTTTTAAGGCCCCCCATGACGGAAAATACCTGCGAAATCTTTACTCCTTTAATGAAAACTTTGATGGAATCAATGGCCAGTTGCAGCGGAAAGCTTTTTTTGGGAATCAATGGATTCAGCAGGAAAATGGGAAATGGACAGAATTAACGCAAAGTCATTTCTCCTATGATGCAACCGGAAAAGCGGGCGACAGAATTGATTATGGCGCCGGCATTGATGTAAATTCAAATGCATTCTATTTATGGAACGGCGGCTTTCAGCCTGCGAATACTCATTTTGGTGAATTATTTACCCGGAATGCAACCGGAAAACGACCCCTGATTGATTGGAGCAAAAATGTTGACAGTCTGCAACAGGCATCCATTGACAGACAGATGATTTTTTCAGCTATTGCTGCGGGTAAAATAGATACGACAGGTACCAAAGATGGGGTATACTATCAAATTTTGAAAGAAGGTTCGGGGGAAAATGTTTCAATAAACGACACGGTTACGGTTTTTTACAAAGGCTCTTTATTAGCTGATGGAACCGTATTTGACCAGACCAAAGAAAAACCAGCCAGTTTCCCTTTAAAAAGATTGATAAAAGGATGGCAATTGGCTTTGCCTGTTTGTAAGGTAGGAGGTAAAATACAGATTATTATTCCATCCGGATTAGCGTATACCATCCGAAGCCGGAGTAAAGATATTCCACCCAATAGTGTATTGGTTTTTACGATTGAAGTATTAAATGCAAAAAAATAGGTTGCAAATGCAACCATTTTCTTGGAGGGGGGTTGCTTGGTGTACATGTTTTATGAATCCAATATCTTAGTTCCTTTTTCCACGCCGATTTAATTTGTGTAAGCTTTGTAAATCAGCAGATTTTCAGTAGATTTATTCACCCCCCAATTGATCTGCCATGAAAACTGCACGCCAGTTATCTATTTTTTTGCTGCTAATATCAGCCCTCTCTGCTTATTACGCAAGCTATCAGATGATTATAGACCCAACGGGTAATTCCCTGGGCCTGCCTTTTTATCTTCTGAATGGAACACTGCTTAACAGCTATTCTGTTTTGGGTTGGATATTACTGGTTTCAGTAGCCGTATTCAGTTCTATTGCGGTGATTACCATTATTGTCAGATGTAAATTCTATTCCTTTCTGATAATATTACAGGGTGTCATTATTTGTATTTTCATATTTATGCAAATGTTTCTGGTTGGTGAAACATTTATCATACAATATGTTTCCCTGATTTTTGGAGCTGGACTGATTGGCCTCGGCATCTTACAGAACCAGCGAAAAATTGCTGTTGATGTAGAGAAAAAAGTGTTAAGAGAACAGAAAAGTCACCACCACAAACACAGAAAACACCATTGAGAGGTAATTGAAATACTTAACTACTCTTACCTTCCGCCGATAATGCCAGGTAAACTCCATTAGTCCAGCCAAACCCATCCTGGTTGGGGTATTCTCCGCCACCTGCCAGGTTTTCTGTATTGCTTACATTGTATTTTTCCATCATTTTACCAGTGGCAGCAAATATTTTTTCGTTATTAGTCAACCAGTTCTTTTTTACTTTATTAGCCAGTTGGGTATGCCCATAATTTTTCAAGCCTTTATATACGATCCATTGCAAAGGAGCCCATCCATTGGGTGCATCCCATTGCTGACCTGTTTTTGTTAGGGTAGTAACCAGTCCTCCATCAAAAAGAAATTGTTCTTCAATAACCCTGGCTACACCTGCTGCTTGTTTCCTGCTTGCGCACCCACAGAAAAGAGGATAAGCCCCTGCCAATGAAAAAATGCCGGTTTGTTGCTGATAGGCAAACTGGTAATCGAAAAAAAAATCTTTTTCATCGTTCCAGCAATATTCCTGGATTGCGTCTTTTCTTTGTTCGCTTTTGGTAAGCATATCTCTGCTTAATTCCGGGTCTTGTTTTTCATATGCTTTTGCAAGCAGGGTTTCCATAAAATATAACAGAGAATTCAAGTCTATTGGAATTAATCGCGTAGTTTGAATGGTTTCCATTTTGGCACCATCCCGAAACCAACGGCTACTGAAATCCCATCCTGATTCTGCAGCGGCACGTATATGGCGGTATATTATTTTCGGGGCAGTACCTGCTTTCTTAGCTGTATGCTGATCTTCTATAAATGCTTCCGGTCTGGGTGTGTCTGCATCATCCCAATAGCGGTTTAGAATACTGCCATCCGTCAAGCGCACAACTCTTCTGTTAGTTGGCTGTATTTCTGTTAGCGTCGTTACGCCATCCATCCAGAATAAGTATTCTTTTTTTAGTTGTGGGAGGTACTTTGTAAGAACGGCATCTCCTTTTTCTTCCATCAATACCGTAAGCATGAATGCAAAAAATGGCGGCTGCGACCTGCTTAAATAATAGCTTCGGTTACCATTGGGAATATGTCCGATCTGGTCTATCAGGTAAGCAAAATTATCTACCATATTCTGAATGATATCAATTCTTTTCGATACCTGTAAACCCAGCATAGTAAAATAGCTGTCCCAATAATAGATTTCACGAAACCGACCGCCTGGAACAATATAAGGATGCGGAAGCGTAATAAGGGTGCCAGCAGCAGTATCCGGTTTTCGTGTTAAAACATCCCATAAACCAGACAGATGTTCCGATAAAGATTTGTTTGCTGAACTGTAATGATTATCCGATTCGGCCGGGTATATGAAATGATCTTTTACAAATGACTTCAAATCAAAGCCAGGTAATTTTTTATGTGTTTCATATTTTGAGAGAATCTCCTCTGCGGGGATTGCAGGAATACAGTCAACAAAGAATTTTGAATCAGCAAAAATTTCCCCGGACTGTACATCTTCGTACAAGGGTGATAGTTTTTCAATAAAAAGAAACCTGCTACCTGGCATACGGCTTTATTTTGTTTGGGTTGGGTGGGTGAGTTTGAATTTGTTTTGTAATCTCTTAAACAGGAACAGGCAAATAATCAAAATAGCCATGGGTATTAGTGAAAAGTAAAATGCATTTTGACCGCCATAATGCTGAAAAATATACCCGGTTATGATGGAGCCTGTGGTGCCGCCTAATGCCGAAAAAATAATGATGAGGCCTGACATAAGCCCATGTTTTTGGACCGGCAGTGTGCTCAGAATTACCGAATTTACGGCCGGATAAATTGGTGCGATTAATAAACCGATTAATGGAAAAATAAATGCCGCTAAAGGCGCGGTGCCCCAACCGGTAATGGGCTGACCGGAAACTTTCTGTGCCAGCGGAAGAGCAACCAAAACCAGCGCTGCAGCTAATACCAAACATCCAGCCAACACAATAAACCAATTTAGTTTTTTTAGTACCAGACCTGCTAAGAATCGACCTAATGCCGTTGAGCCAACCAGAATACTGGCCATCTGAATACTCAATGCAGCAGGTAACAGCAACACTTTATTATTAAAGGTGGGTAACCAACTCATAATACTTTGTTCTATGAGTACATAAAAAAACGCACAGAAAATAAATGCCAAAACAATAGGAGAGATCATCAGTTGAAACATTTGCCCAAACTCGCTGATCATTGAACCTTTTTCATCGGAATGGATGGAAGATTCATCCACACGGGTGCTGAATAATAAAAGGAAAGCTACCAATGATATGGCCCCCAGCAGGTAATATACTTTTAACCAGGCGGTAGATTGAGGATTATTATTATCAACAAAATAGCTGAAAACAAAATAGCCGGTCAAAATTCCAATCATGAAAAATGATTCAATGAAATTCATCAGACTGATATGCTCTTTCTCATTTTTGGTAACAAGCCCAATGGTACTATACACTGACATTTTGATTAACGCAAAGCTGGAACCCACTGCTATAAACAATAATTTAGTAGCTCCAAAACTGGCAGTCATGGGCATGATACAGCAAATAATGGTAATAAAACCCAATGCAACCAACATCGCATTTTTATATCCTATCCGGGTAATATAGGAGGAAACCAGGAATGAAATAATGGCAATACTCAGGTCTTTACAGGCTTCCAATACAGAAGCAGCACTTTGCGTAACACCATAATTATTTTGAACCTGCAAAATAACGGTTCCAACACTGTTTAGTAAAATAGCAAATACAAAATAGTTCAGGAACAGGGATACTTTGATTTTCCAGTTTTGCATGAGTAGGGGTTATGGTTAACAATCGTTGAGTTAAGATAAGTATTTATCAGCTAATCGATATACACTTTTGCCAATTAGGCAAGTTAGGCTTACAATAAAATAAAAATCTCATTGGTTTCACTATAACCCCGAACCCATTATCTCAATAACATCTTCAAACAAACCGGATTCGGGACCTCTATATCTTTTCCAGTAGCAGTAAGCTGGCCTGTTACAGAATCTCTTTTAAATACCACGATATTGCTTGTTTTCTGGTTAGCTATCAGCAAATACCTCCCAGAAGGATCAATGATAAAATTTCTTGGCTGTACTCCATTGGTTGATTGGTAACCTGCTGAGGTTAATTTTCCGGAAATTGTATTCACAGAAAAGATGGCAATATTATTTTCCTGTCCGCGATTAGACGCGTATAAGAACTTTCCATCCGGTGACAGATGAATATCAGCACTTCCGGGTTGTCCTGTATAATCTGGAGTATGTGTTGCTATGGTTTGTAAAAGCTTCATTTCGCCATGCTGATAACTAAAAGCACTAACCGTTCCGCTCATTTCCTGTATCAGATAAACGTATTTGCCATCCGGAGAAAAATCAAGATGTCTTGGGCCACTACCCGGCTCTGCACTGATAAATGGATTTGCTGCCGCTTCTAATGGCTGTGTTTTACCGGGAGTAAATTGATAGATATTAACCTGGTCTGTTCCCAGATCGGGGCTGAACAGAAATTTTTCATCTGGTGAAAAGAAAACAGAATGCACATGTGCTTTTTCTTGCCGCTCCTTATTCACACCTTTGCCCGTATGAATAATATGTTGTGAAAATGGCTGTAATGAACCATCTGGATTTACGGGAAATGCTGCGAGACTGCCGCCTGTATAATTAGCCACTACCACCCATTTTCCATTTTTTGTAATAGATACATGGCAGGGATTTTCGCTTCCGCTGGATTGCTTATTGATAAAACTCAGTTTGCCTGTTTTTTTATCAAATGAATAAGACGCAATAAATCCTGATTGCTGTCTGCTAACCTCGTTTACTGCATACAAATGTTTTCCATCGGCTGCAACAGCCAGAAAAGAAGGGTTAGCGGAACTATCTGTATTACTTACCCATTTCAGGTCACCTGTGTTGCTGTTAAAATCGTACACATAAATGCCCTTACTGGCACCACTGGTGTACGTACCTACAAATAAATAAAAATTCTGTGCTGAAATGGTGACGGAAAGAAGGCTAAAACAAAAGACAAGGATCGATCGCATATGGAGCTATTTATAAGATGTAAGATAAGGTGGCTGATCAGAATGAACAAGTCAAAAATCAATAACCTGGTAATAAAGTAATCAGGTCTGGCTCACAGGCAATTTATTATCTTCGGGTATGAACAAGCGCACCCTGATTGTCTTTTTTGGTTTGATTTGTATTGCTTCCTGTAAACAAAATTCGTTTATGACTACTCCTCCTATCATCCATGCTTTCCGGCTAAAACCCGGACAGGATTTGCAACAATCTATCGACAGTTTTGTAAAAGCAAAAAATATACAGGCCGGCTGGATAGCTACCTGTGTAGGCAGTTTAACCGAATATACCATCCGCTTTGCTAATCAGGAAAGAGGATACAGTGATAAAGGACATTTCGAAATTGTTAGTCTGGTGGGGGCATTATCCGTAAATGGATCTCATATCCATATCTCCATTTCAGACAGTACAGGTAAAACCATTGGGGGGCATCTGATGGCAGGGTGTAAAATTTATACGACTGCAGAAATAGTCATCAATGAATCAAAAGACCTGGTATTTCTTAGACAAGAAGATGGTACAACACCCTGGAAGGAATTACAGGTGGAGCCTGCTAAAAAATAAATTTTTTGTTTGCTTTCAAAATAAAAAGCAAGCGGGAATTTGAAATGGAAAACTCCCGGTTGCCAGAATACTATTTAGTTCCTTTTACATATTTTTCCAGCCATTGGTTTTGCTCCCAAAGCATATGTAATAAATTTTCTTTACCTCGGTAGCTATGGGCTTCGTAAGGAAGGTATACAAACCGGACTATTCCACCATTTCCTTTAATGGCTGCAAAAAGACGCTCGCTATTAATCGGGAAAGTACCTGTATTGTCATCTGCTTCACCATGTATCAGCAGGATAGGTGTTTTTATTTTATCTGCATAACTAAACGGACTCATCTCGTAATATAACTGAGGTGCCTGCCAATAGGTCCTGTCTTCGTTTTGAAAACCAAAAGGAGTCAGGGTTCTGTTATAAGCGCCACTGCGTGCAATACCTGCTTTGAATAAATTTGTATGGGCCAATAGATTCGCAGTCATAAATGCTCCATAACTATGTCCACCCACCGCTACTCGATTCCTGTCACCTACTCCCATATCTGCCAGTTTATTAATAGCAGCTTCTGCATTCAGTTGTAATTGTGCAACGAAATCATCATTCGGTTTTTTGTCAGGCCCGGAGGCTACGATTGGCATTTCAGCATTATCCAGAATGGCATAACCCTGGGTAACATAAAAAATAGGAGAGGCCCAACTGATGGTAGTAAACCGATCTTTACTTCCACGAATTTGTGCCGCATCGGCGGCTGAATTAAATTCTCTTGGGTAGGCCCAGATGAGCACCGGCAGCGGGCCGTCCTTGTCTTTATTATACCCTTTTGGTAAGTAGAGATCACCGGTTAAATCAACTCCGTCTGCCCGTTTATATTTGATCTTTTCTTTACTAACCCCCTCCAATTGAGGATAGGGATTGGCGAAACTGGTAATAGGCCTGTCTGCTATCTTCAATACCAGGTTCTTGATAAAATAATTAGGAACTTCTTTTTGCGATTCACGTCTGGTAAGTAATACCAGCTTATCCGCGTCAATCACATCTTCTACTACTTCATAAACGCCCTCAGAACAACGCCAGATGATCTGATTTTTTTTTGTACTCAAATCAAATTTAGCCAGAAAAGGAAGATCACCTTTGGGTGAAGAACCAATGGGGTTGTTCATTAAAATACTTGTGCCATTATCCGTTGTTTGTATAACACTTCTGCCGTATTTGTTTTTAGTACTAACAGGAGTTCCCGGACTATTATACGCATCGGTTTGATTACGCTCATATAATAATTCTAAAGTATTGGTTGTTGTATTGTACCTGCTAACCCGGCTTAATTGCTTGGATCGAAGAGATTCCTGTACAAGTGCCAGTGATGCATCTCCCCAGGTAGTACCACCATAACGCATTTTGGTCTTGAACAATTCTTTTGGCTCACCAGTAAATGGTGCACTTAATGCATAGACGGCATCATGGTAGTCTACTTGTTTTTTAATAAGTCCACTATCCAGAGGCACCGCCCAGGTAATGGTAGCGGCTTCATCATCACGCCAGTCAAATCCCCTGGGTACATTTTGCGTATTATCATAACCGGAAGGAGTTCCTTCAGTAGAGGGTAATTCGGCCAGTACTTTAACAATTTTTCCACTAAGATCATTGATACTGATGGTGCTGGGAAAACCACCTGCCGTAACCAAGTAAGAAAAAGGCTTCCTGATGGTACGAACCAGCATATATTTTTTATCGGGCGATAAGAGAAAAGAACCAATTAAGCCAGATTTTCCAATATTGGTTTCAATCCCATTCCGGTTCTGAACCAATTGTGCAGTAGCATAAAATTCGAACAATTGTTCATCATAAGGAGATTTGATCAGATCCTGGAAAGTAGGACTAGGCGCGGTTTTCCCCAGGTTCTGCTGCATGGTAGGGCCTTTGGGTGTAATAGGGCGTTTAGGTGCATTCAGTGCAACCTGCGTTGTGGCTTTATATAATATTGTATTATCATCTATCCATATATAAGATGATCCCAAAACCAAATTCAAAGCTTGTTTATTGATTTTAGTAGCTTTTTGTGTGGCAAGTTCTATGATATATAAATCTACTTTAGTTCCTGTGGTATTGGTAAAAGCGATTTTGTTTTCTGAAGGACTCCAGCTAACATTGCCGGCTAATAAATTTGCCGGCAATCCGGAAACAGAATAAGCTTTGTTGGTTTTGATATTCTTAAGCGTAAAATTGTTGATGAACGACTGCCTGCTGGGTGAAAAATTATTCGGATTCAGGCGAAGCCCTGCAATTTTATTTTCCGGTTGGCCCAATTCTTCTACTGTTGGATAAGAATTTCTTTCACTTAATAACATCCATTCCGCTTTACTGTCAATTTTCACAAGAGGAGTGGGTTTTGCCAATAGCAGGTCTGCGATGTCTTTAGGCGGAACCTGGTAACTGACAGCATCCTGACCAAACAGGAAGCAGGAAATAGCGAGGCCAATACTTAGTGTTAATAGCTGTTTCGTTTTTCTCATGAATAGTTGTTTTGTAGTATAAGATTAAGTATGAATTCGAATATTTTTCGAATGGGAATCATTGATATACCCTTACATAATCAATTTCCATTCTTTGTGGGAAAACCGTATCATCTACTCCTTTCTGTCCACCCCAACTTCCGCCAACGGCAATATTAAGTAACAAATGAAAAGGAGCATTAAATGGCCAGCTGGTTTTATCTATATGTTCATTGTGAAAACTGAAATAGGGCTTCTTATCTATCAGCATGGTAATTGTTTCGGGAGTCCAGTCTAATGAATACACATGAAATACTTCACTACAATCCGGAACAGAGATGATAGCTGTTTTCTGGGTACCTATACTATGAAAATATTTTTTACAATGTATGGAAGCATGAATTACTCCCTGGTCATACCCTACATGTTCCATAATATCGATTTCTCCATCATCAGGCCAGGTAAGTGGTATGGTAGAACCCAAGGCCCAGATAGCAGGCCAGGTGCCTCTTCCCTTAGGTAATTTGGCCCTCACATCAATATGACCAAAGGTCCAATCACCTTTGCCCTTGGTAACCAGTCTTGCAGAACTATATGCATTCCTTCCAATCGTTTCCTTCCTGGCTTCAATAATCAGGTGCCCATTTTCTACCCTGGCATTCTTAGTTTGCTGAAAAGTATAAAATTGTAATTCATCATTACCCCAACCTGCCCCACCTATATCATATCCCCATTTTGTGGAATCGGGAAGCCCGTTATAATTGAATTCATCACTCCATACCAGTTTTCGGCGGGATTGCCCATATAGGTTACTAAAACAGGCAATAAGGGTGGCGAATGAAAGAATTATAAGCGAGAAGGGTTTCATGAATCATTGGCTTGTTCTCAGCAAGATACTTAGAAAACACATCTTTAAATGGCCGTTTATAACAGTATGGAAAAAAATTTGTCCGTATTCTCAGATGCAGTTACTTTTGCATCAGATTATGAAAATATTTACACACATACATCACCATCATTTCTTACCCCAAGGGTAGGCTGTTGGTGTTTTGTGCTGGTCACAATAAAACATTAAAAGGCTTACCGGTTGGTAAGCCTTTTTCTTTGTAAACCCTTCCCTGATTCGTAATGAGGTTCAGGGATCAATCAGAAATAAATAGTATGAATACGGAAATGAAAAACACGAATCCAGAGGTATCCCGCGAAGAGGTAAGTAAATTGAAACTGGCTATCCAAAAAAGTGGCAGACTGCATGACGATTCTATCAAATTATTGAAAGAATGCGGGATAGATATCAGTAATGGGGTTAATAAACTAAAAGCGGAAGCCAGTAATTTTCCTATTGAAGTCTATTTTTTAAGGGATGATGATATTCCCCAATATGTAGAAGATGCAGTGGCAGATATTGGGTTTGTTGGAGAGAATGTAGTGTATGAGAAAAAGAAAAAAGTATCTGTAGAAGAAAAATTGGGATTTGGAAAATGCCGGTTGAGTATGGCGGTAGGCAGGAATGATGAGTATACCGGAATCCGTTTTCTGGAAGGAAAAAAAATTGCTACAAGCTATCCGGTAATTCTATCTGATTTTCTCAAAAAGAACGGTGTAACTGCCGAAATTCACGAGATTAGCGGAAGTGTAGAAATTGCACCAGGCATTGGTTTGGCCGATGCAATCTGCGACCTCGTTAGCAGTGGCTCAACTTTGTTTATGAATGGATTGAAAGAATCAGAAACCATCCTCCAATCACAGGCGGTACTGATAAAAAATAACCATCTTTCTACTCAAAAACAAGTATTGTTAAACCGGCTTTTATTCAGGATCCAATCTGTAAAAAAAGCACGTAACAATAAATATATCCTGCTAAACGCTCCCAATAATAAATTGTCCGAGATCATTGCATTGTTGCCCGGTATGAAAAGCCCTACGGTACTTCCATTGGCAGAAGAAGGTTGGAGCAGTGTACATAGTGTACTCAATGAAAATGATTTCTGGGATATTATTGAACAGTTGAAAGCGGCCGGTGCCCAGGGAATCCTGGTTGTACCAATTGAAAAGATGATTGTATAAACACTAATTTTTTTCGAGCATGAATATCATTTCATATCCATCAAAAAATGAGTGGGCCAAAATTATCAGCCGCCCATCATTTGATAATAGCCAGTTACAGGATACCGTACTATCTGTAATGAATGAAGTAAAGCGGAATGGAGATACAGCTGTCAGGAAATTTACAAAACAGTTTGATGGAGCAGAAATAGAAAGTGTATTGGTTTCCGAGGAAGAATTTGCAGAGTCGGCGGACCTGCTTTCATCCGAATTAAAAAACGCGATTCAACTGGCGGCAAAGAATATTGATTGCTTCCACCAAATACAAATGGTGACACCGGAAATAACTGAAACCATGTCCGGTGTTTTTTGTTGGCGGAAAAGTGTTGGTATCGAAAAAATTGGTTTATATATTCCAGGTGGCACAGCGCCTTTATTCTCAACAATTTTAATGTTGGGTATTCCGGCCAAAATAGCCGGTTGTAAAGAAGTTATCCTTTGCTCACCACCTGGCAAAAATGGTAAACTGCATCCTGCCATTCTCTATGCAGCCAGTCTGGTAGGTATTTCAAAAGTGTTTAAAATAGGCGGGGTACAAGCCATTGCTGCTATGGCGTATGGAACAGAAACAGTACCCAGGGTTTATAAGATTTTTGGACCGGGTAATCAATATGTCACCTGTGCAAAGCAGTTGATTCAGCAGGAAGGAATTGCCATTGATATGCCCGCCGGTCCCAGTGAAGTATGTGTTTTGGCAGACGATTCAGCCAATGCTTCTTTTGTGGCAGCGGATTTGTTAAGCCAGGCGGAACATGGTAGTGATAGCCAGGTAATATTGGTTTCGATATCTGAAAAATTAATCAAAGAGGTACAAAATGAATTGGAAAAGCAACTTGCTGCTTTACCAAGAAAAGAAATTGCGACTGCTGCTTTAAAAAACAGTACCCTTATATTGGTGAAAGATATAGAAGAAGGAATTGAGCTGGTGAATGAATATGCTGCAGAACATTTGATCATTGCCTGTGAAAATAATGAATCCATCGCTGAGAAAATCACGAATGCCGGTTCTGTATTCTTGGGTAATTATTCTCCCGAAAGTGTGGGGGATTATGCTAGTGGTACCAATCATACATTACCCACCAATGGGTATGCCCGGGCCTATAGCGGTGTAAGTGTGGATAGTTTTGTAAAGAAAATAACCTATCAGAAATTGTCGGAACAAGGATTAGAAAATATTGGAAACGCCGTATTGTTGATGGCTGAAGCGGAAGGTCTTCAGGCTCATGCAAATGCAGTAGGTATTCGCATGGCATCTTCATCCATAAAAAATAAATTGTATAGAGATAATCAGAAAATCATTTCTTAATATGTTTGAATTAGAAAAACTGACACGAAATAATATAAAAAAATTGACCCCCTATTCTTCTGCAAGAGATGAATTCAGTGGTGAGGCAAAAGTGTTTCTGGATGCAAATGAAAACAGCCTTGGATCGCCCCTGTTAAAATGGTATAACCGTTATCCTGATCCTCACCAACTTGCTGTTAAAGAAAAACTGGCAGAGATTAAAGGAATTGGAAGCCAGCATATTTTTCTAGGCAATGGTAGCGATGAATGTATTGATCTGCTTTTTCGTAGCTTCTGCGAGCCCGGTCGGGATAATGTAATCATTTGTCCTCCTACCTATGGAATGTATGAAGTGAGTGCCAATATCAATGATGTGGAATTGCGTAAAGCCCCATTGCTGGATGATTTTCAGCTGGACCTGGTTCATCTGGAGAACCTGGTTGATGAGCATACCAAACTGATCTGGTTATGTTCGCCAAACAATCCGACGGGTAATTCGCTCAACAGGACTGATATAGAAATGGTGCTGAATAATTTTAAGGGTATTGTGGTGATTGATGAAGCTTATATCAATTTTGCCCGACAAAAATCATTTGTTCAGGAGTTAACCGAGTATCCCAATCTGGTGGTTATGCAGACCCTAAGTAAAGCCTGGGGTTTGGCAGGGTTGCGGCTGGGTATGGCTTTTGCTTCAGCATCCATTATTGAAGTACTGAATAAAGTAAAGCCCCCTTATAATATCAACCAGGCAACCCAGGAATTGGTTCTAAAGGCTTTGGAAGAAGTGGGACAGGTAAATGACATGATTCATTTGCTGGTAGATATGCGCCAGGCATTGACAGAGGTATTTCTTTCCATGCCTACGGTAGAAAAAGTATATCCTTCGGATGCTAATTTTATTTTGGTAAAGATCAAAGACGCACGTAAAATTTATGAATTTCTGCTAACAAAGGGTATTGTATTGAGAGACAGGAGTAATGTAAAGCTTTGCGAGGATTGTCTGCGGATTACAGTGGGTACAGAAAAAGAGAATACGATTTTGGTTGATGCCATGCAGGATTGGTATGCCCAGTAAACAATCTTGGCAATTATCTGTTTTGAGTTGTAATTTCAGACCTAAATACCATACACATATATGAAAAAATTATTTTATTATGGATCTTTTGTAATGATGTTTTCATTTGTTACAACAGCAAATGCCAATGTATCAGATTCGTTAAAACTAGCTTCTCCCGGAAAAGTTGTGGCCGATGCTGATAATGCCGGACTGAAACTTCCCAACGGTTTTGGCGCTTTAAAAGTTGCCGAAGGGGTAGGTTCTGCACGTCATTTAACAGTAACCTCTCAGGGAGACATATATATAAAATTAGGCCGTGTAAATAAAGGGGTAGGTAACCTTAGGTTAATTGATTCCGATGGTGATGGGAAAGCGGATAAGACAATTGGTTTTGGCAATTATGGAGGAACCGGGATTGCCATTAAAAACGGATACCTATATGCTTCCAGCGATGAAGAAGTATTCAGGTATAAACTGAATGAAAAAAATGAAGTAATCAATCCCGAAAGCCCTGAAAAAATCATAACAGGACTCATCAGTAGAAGGGAGCATGAATCCAAATCTATCGTATTGGATAATAATGGATATATCTATGTAAACATTGGTGCTTTCTCTAATTCCTGCCAGGAAGTGGACAGAGCCAAAGGTTCTATGGGGCGCATGCCTTGTCCCGTATTGGATTCTGCAGGTGGTATATGGAGATTTAAAGCTGATAAATTAAATCAGACTTATGGAGATGGGAAACGGTATGCAACTGGTTTGCGAAATGTGGTTGGATTGGATTGGAACCAGCAATTAAATCAATTGTTTGTGATGCAGCATGGTCGTGATCAATTACATGATATCTTCCCCGATCTCTATGATGTGAATGCCAATGCGGAACTTCCTGCTGAAACCATGTATGCATTAAAAGATGGATCTAATGCAGGCTGGCCTTATGTATATTATGATCCGGCACAAAAGAAAAAAATATTGGCCCCGGAATATGGCGGAGATGGGAAAAAAGAAGGAGGAAAAGATGCAATAGATCCTGTGATGGCATTTCCTGCTCACCTGGCACCCGATGGTTTATTATTTTATACCGGTAATATGTTTCCCGAAAGATATAAGAACGGAGCTTTTATCGCTTTCCACGGTTCATGGAACCGCGCGCCCTTGCCCCAGGAAGGTTATTATGTAGCATTTGTTCCATTTGAGAATGGAAAACCTACCGGTAAATGGGAAATTTTTGCCAATGGTTTTTCAGGTCAGGAAGTGGTAACCAGTACCAGAGGGGCAGCTCACCGTCCTTGTGGCCTTGCGCAGGGTCCTGATGGGTCATTATATGTATCAGATGATTCAAAAGGCACTATTTATCGAATCATATATAATGGTAAGTAATCGAGTTAACCATGCAAAGAAAATTACTGTTTAGTATTTTGCCTTTCACGGCAATGAATATATTATTTGCCCAAAAATCAGTACCACCCACCAATAAACAAAAATCAATAGAAAATGGGAAAACCATTTATCTGCAAAGGTGTCTGGCATGCCACCAGGCCGATGGAGGTGGTGTACCACATTTAAATGCCCCTTTAGATGGTGCAACAGCTGTAGTGGCAGATGATAAGGGAAAATTGATTCGTATTGTATTAAAAGGAATGTCGGAAAGGGTAGAAATTGATGGGGAATATTATGGAAATAATATGGCATCACATGCAGATTTGAAAGATCAGCAAATCGCTGATGTATTAACCTATATTCGGAACAGCTGGACCAATAAAGCTTCAGCTGTTTCGGTTGCGGAGGTAAAAGCCATAAGGGCTAAAATAAAATAATTATGAAGCGGATATTGTTTATTGATCGGGATGGAGTGGTATTACAAGAGCCACCGCAAGATTTTCAGGTGGATAGCATTGAGAAGACCTCTTTTGTTCCTGGTGCCATTACCGCTTTATCAAGAATAGCTGCAGATTTTGATTTTTATAAGGTGATGGTAACTAACCAGGATGGCTTGGGTACAGAAGCTTATCCCGAATCCCATTTTCATCCTTATCATAACTTAATGCTACGCACACTGGCAGGAGAAGGATTCGTGTTTGATGAAATGTGTATCGATATAACCTTTGCACACGAAAATAAGCCTACCCGTAAGCCGGGGATTGGTTTGGTAAAGCATTTTCTGCAAAATGATCAGTTTGACTTATCCAATTCGTTTTTAATTGGAGACAGATGGAGTGATATTGAATTAGCCAAAAACCTGGGTTGCAAAGCCATTTACTTTAAGTCGCCGATAACCTCGCTTCAGTTAACACCAGAACAGGAAAAAAAATTGCGAGATACCATCATACTGGAAACTGAAAATTGGGCGGACATATATGCGTTTTTAAAACAGGGTCTAAGAAATATTGTACATGATCGTAATACCAATGAAACACAGATTCATATAGAATTGAACCTGGATGGAACTGGCAAATCAACTATTTCTACAGGATTGGGATTTTTTGATCATATGCTTGACCAGATTGCCAGGCATGGAAAAATAGATTTGACCATACTTGCCAAAGGAGATTTACATATTGATGAGCATCACTTGATTGAAGATACAGGCATTGCGCTGGGGGAAGCATTTGCCCAGGCATTATCTGATAAGCGTGGCATGGAAAGATATGGTTTTGCATTGCCGATGGATGAAGCGGAGGCAAAAGTACTGATCGATTTTGGCGGGCGTAACTGGATAGTTTGGAATGCTGAATTTAAGAGGGAGAAAATTGGCGAAATGCCTACAGAAATGTTTTTTCATTTCTTCAAATCATTCAGCGATGCAGCGAAGTGTAACCTGAATATTGACTGTAAAGGAGAAAATGAGCATCATAAAATAGAAGCGATATTCAAAGCATTTGCCAAAGCCATCCGGATGGCGATAAAAAGAGACCCTTTATCAAATCATTTGCCTTCTACAAAAGGGGTATTATAGAAAAATAAGGATATCTAAGGGCACTCTTATTTTATCCTTGTCCAGATCTCCGTTCTTCCCAGTAAGGAAAAACCGATATACCCTCTCAAACTGAGGGTATATCGGTCTTTCAGTTTCATATAAGATTTATATTCTTTCCCGTTTTCAGGATCATAGATATGACCATTGGTCCATTCACCATCATCATATACAAAATCGCGTAGAATTTGTGAGCCAATCAAAGGTTTTGATTTGAGATCGGTATTGGGGTTATTCTTATCCAGTTTTGGCTTGCCTTCCGGACCATTCGGCTCTTTTAACCAAATGATTTTCCCGAAGTATTTTGCTCCATCTTTATATACCTGTATCTGGCCCTTACCATTTGCCCCCAGCCATATACCGATAATATCATCCGGTCCCGCCGCCTTGCAGTAAAGGCCCAATAGCAGTAACAATATCCCCGAAAACAGTCGTTTTTTCATATTCCGTAAATATAAGATCATAAAAGGGTTATATACTTAAATGACCACGGGTAATACCTGTTTGTTCGATAAAATGATTCTTCATAAAAATTTGGACGGAATGAAATTGTCCCGCATCTTTGTATCTGAATGAAACAGATTACAAATCAATATTGGTGGTGGCATACAAACTCCGTTCGGGGATTGTAATGGCATAGCCAGTACTTTTTGAATATATTATTCATGACCCCGACAAAAAAAATGTCGGGGTTTTTTTATACCAAAGCGCAACCGGAAAGAAACAGAAAATATTTGAAACCTACTGTATGAAGAAAATAGCAGTTAAAACAGTTTGTAAAAAAATGCTGGCCGATGTATTTACACCGGTAGGTATTTACCTCAGGGTTCGTGATCGTTTTCGCGATACCATTCTGCTGGAAAGCACCGATAACCATGTTGCAGATAATAGCTACTCTTTTATCTGCATCAATGCTATTGCCGGGATGGAGATTTCGTCTGATAAGAGTATTGAATGCAAAATGCCAGGTCAGGAGCCTGAAACCATCGCTATTCAAAAATCTACTGATGTGCCCGATCAACTATGGGCCTTTATGCAGCGATTTTCGGTAGAGGTATCCAATGAAAAAGAAGCTGGTTTTGCACAGGGATTGTTTGGGTATACCAGTTTTGATGCGGTACAGTTTTTTGATACCATTCATTTATCAGGTCATGGAAATACACAACCTGTAATTCCCTTGATGCGCTACCGGCTATACCAATATGTAATTGTGTTCAATCATTTTAAAGATGAACTGGTACTATGTGAGAATATAATTCCAGGAATGGATAGTGATCCTGCAGCCGTGGAGTCATTGATCAGAAGCAAAGATGTTCCTGCTTTTCCTTTCAAGGCAAGGGGAGGGGAATCTTCGAATATGTCAGATCAGGATTATATAGAAATGGTACGTAAAGGGATACAACGTTGTATGCGGGGCGATGTTTTTCAGATTGTACTCAGCAGGAGATTTCAACAGAGTTTTACCGGTGATGAATTCAATGTATACCGCGCATTGCGTAGTATCAACCCTTCTCCCTATCTTTTTTTCTTTGATTACGGCGATTATAAATTAATGGGGTCTTCTCCGGAAGCACAGCTGATCATTAAAAATGGAAAAGCCATTGTACACCCGATAGCCGGAACATTCAAAAGAAGCGGAGATGATAAAATTGACCAGCAAATGGCTGAAAAATTACTGGCAGATGTCAAAGAAAATGCTGAACATGTTATGCTTGTTGATCTGGCAAGAAATGACCTAAGCCGTGTATGCAGCGATGTAGTGGTAAGTCATTACCGGGAAGTTCAATATTATAGTCATGTGATACACCTGGTAAGTGAAGTAACAGGCAATCTGGCATCTTCACAGAATCCTTTTCAGTTATTGGCAAAAACATTTCCGGCTGGTACACTAAGCGGCGCTCCCAAATTCAAAGCCATGGAAATTATTGATTCCTATGAGCCAACGGAAAGAAGCTATTATGGTGGGGGGATCGGATTCATGGGCTTTGATGGTTCCTGTAATCATGCTATTATGATCAGAACATTTTTGAGTAAGGATAACACTCTCTTCTACCAGGCAGGGGCAGGTGTTGTGGCGGCAAGCGTTCCTGAAAGCGAATTGCAGGAAGTAAATAATAAACTAAACGCTTTAAAAAAAGCAATTGAGATAGCAGGTGAGATTTAGTGAATAATTAGTAATAATGTAAATACCCATTGTAAAGAAAAAAGAATGAGAATTTTAGTTTTTGACAATTACGATTCATTTACCTATAACCTGGTTCATCTTGTGGAAAAGCTCACAAGAACTAAAGTATCGGTTTTTCGTAATGATGAATTACCCATCGAAAAAGGAAAAGATTTTGATAAGATCATCCTTTCTCCCGGTCCGGGTATTCCATCAGAAGCAGGGATGCTTTTGCCGCTGATTAAAGAATATGCAGCCAGTAAACCTATCCTGGGGGTATGTTTAGGGCACCAGGCGATTGGGGAAGCATTTGGTGGAACCCTTACTAATCTCTCAACTGTGTATCATGGGCTGGCTACGCCTATTCAAATCAAAAGCGAAAAATCCTCTCAGAAAAGCCGTTTATTTTCAGGATTACCCGATTCTATTCAGGTGGGCCGGTATCATAGCTGGGTGATTAATGAAACAAATTTCCCGGCTGAACTGGAAATCACGGCACGTGACGCAAATAATTATATTATGGCTTTACAACATACCCGGTATGATATTCAAGGCGTTCAGTTTCATCCTGAAAGTGTATTAACACCGGATGGCGAAAAAATAATTCAAAACTGGCTGGCCTCCTGATGATTTTTTGCAATAAAACAAAGAACATGAAAAAAATTCTGCAATATTTATTTGAATACAAAACACTCTCCCGCGAAAAGGCAAAGGAAATACTGGTTAATATGTCGCGCGGTCAATATAATGAATCTGAAATGTCCGCATTCATTACCGTATTCCTGATGCGTTCTATTACCATCGAAGAACTTCAGGGCTTCCGGGATGCATTACTGGATCTATGTGTAAAGGTTGATCTGGGGCATCCCGTAATGGATATTGTAGGCACAGGCGGTGATGGTAAAAACACATTTAATATATCTACGCTTTCCTGTTTTATAGTAGCGGGTGCCGGACAAAAAGTGGCCAAGCATGGCAATTATGGGGCTACTTCTATCAGTGGTGCTTCTAATGTAATGGAGCAATTGGGTTATACTTTTAAAGCAGATAATGCGATTTTAAAGGAAGAACTGGAAACAGCCAATATCTGTTTTCTGCATGCACCACTGTTTCATCCTGCTTTGAAAATGGTGGGCCCCATTAGGAAAAACCTGGGTGTGAGAACATTTTTTAATATGCTCGGACCCATGGTGAACCCTGCTACACCAGCTTATCAATTGGTAGGTGTTTATAACCTGGAAATGGCACGTATTTATAATTACCTATTACAACAAAGTGGTAATGCATTTACCATTATTCACAGCCTGGATGGGTACGATGAGATTTCCTTAACCAATGACACAAAAGTGATCACCAATAAAGGGGAAAAGATCATGACACCTCGCCAATTAGGTAAGCGGATGGTTATGCCGGAAGATATTCATGGTGGGAACACTGTTGAAGAAGCTGCCAAAATATTTACCCGTATCATTAAAGGAGAAGGCAGTTGGGCACAAAATGCAGTAGTACTTGCCAATGCTGCCATGGCACTCTATTGTACAGGTAATTATGGAAATTATGAAGAAGCTTACCATTCTGCAGTTGACAGTCTTGAAAATGGGAAAGCCTATCAATCATTACAAAGATTAATCAGCCTGCAAGCAAAATGAATATTTTAGATACCATCATTGCACAGAAAAAAACAGAAGTAGCTACGCGTAAGCAGCTTACTTCTATTCAGGAATTAGAAAACGGTCCATTCTTCTCTAAAAAAACTTTGTCATTGCAACAATTTCTATTGGATGAAACACGGACTGGGATCATTGCTGAATTTAAAAGAAAATCTCCCAGTAAGGGAATCATCAATGATAAGGCGCAGGTGGAAGAGGTTACCGCTGCCTATGCAAAACAGGGTGCTTCGGGGATATCTGTATTAACAGATGAGCTTTTCTTTGGCGGAAGCCTAAACGATCTTTTGGCAGCTACCCGTAATCAGGTTCCTTTATTACGTAAGGATTTTATGATTGATGAATACCAACTGATCGAAGCCAAAGCATTTGGTGCAGAAGTAATCCTGCTGATAGCTGCCTGCCTGAGCCCTGAAAAAGTAAAGCAAATGGCAGGCACCGCTCGTAACCTGGGTTTGGAAGTGTTGTTGGAAATACATAACGAAGAAGAGCTCGAACATATCTGTGATGATGTTACGCTTGTTGGCGTGAATAACCGTAACCTGAAAACATTTGAAGTAAGTATAGAAACTTCATTGAAGCTTATTAACAAAATACCCAAAGAAAAACCGGCAGTAGCAGAAAGTGGTATTAGTGATATTGATACTATTGTAACTTTACGGCGTGCTGGTTTCAAAGGATTCTTGATCGGAGAAAATTTTATGAAACAGGCTAGTCCTTCGGTTGCTTTTGCTGATTTTGTAAATGCTCTCAACAATTCCACTGAAATGGGAAAAGGGGCAATTAAATAAAACCAATGGATCAACCCATGCAGGACGCATCAATCATCAAAGGAAACACGCCAGTGACTGGTTTCAGGGGTATGCGCATAAAGGTTTGCGGAATGACCAGTTCAAGACAGGTAGCAGAATTGGATGAACTGGGCGTTGAATTTGCAGGCTTTATATTTTACGCAAATTCTCCACGGTATGTTTACCGGCACATGCCAGCTGCAGAAATCAAAAGGATTAAAGGGAAAGGGATTAATAAAGTAGGCGTATTTGTGAATGCTCCGGTAGAGGAAGTATTGAAAGCAGTAGATGATTGTGGATTATACCTGGTACAATTGCATGGAGATGAAACCCCCAAATATTGCGAGAAGATAGCAGATTATGTAACAGTAGTAAAAGCATTCCGAATGCGTGAGGATGATAATGTTCTCTGGAAAATAAAAGATTACCGGGATATTGCTGATATGTTTCTATTCGATACGGAAGGCCCTGGATATGGCGGCACGGGCAAAAAATTTAATTGGAATGTGTTAAAGGCATTGAATATTGCAAAACCTTTTTTCTTAAGCGGCGGAATCGGTCCTGAAGATGTTATTGGATTAAAAGAATTTGTAAATGATCCGGTATCGAAAGATCTTTTTTCGATTGATGTGAACAGCAAATTTGAAACATCTCCCGGAGTTAAAGACATGGAAAAAATCAGTGAATTTATTCATTCTTTAAAAAGCTAAGTAGAGATCTATATAAAATATATTTATGGCAATAGCGCAAAGTTTTCAAAACCCCGACCTGCAGGGATATTATGGCAAATTTGGTGGTGCCTATATTCCAGAAATGCTTTATAGGAATGTGGAAGAATTGAAGGAAAGATACCTGGATATTATGTATGAACCTTCATTTCAAAAAGAGTTTCAACTATTGCTTAAAGATTATGTAGGCAGGCCCACACCACTTTTTTTGGCAGAAAGATTGAGCAAAGAATTTCAGACATCTATTTACCTGAAACGCGAAGATCTTTGTCATACAGGAGCCCACAAGATTAATAATACAATCGGACAAATTTTGCTGGCCAGAAAACTGGGTAAAACCCGGATCATTGCCGAAACAGGTGCCGGGCAACATGGCGTTGCTACTGCTACGGTTTGTGCACTGAAAGGCATGGAATGCATTGTATACATGGGAGAGAAGGATATTGAACGACAGGCACCCAATGTTGCCCGTATGCGCATGCTCGGAGCGAAAGTGATACCTGCCTTAAGTGGGAGTAAAACCTTAAAAGATGCTACCAATGAAGCCATTCGTGATTGGATCAATAATCCGGTAGATACGCATTATATTATTGGGAGCGTGGTAGGTCCGCATCCGTATCCCGATATGGTGGCCCGGTTTCAGAGTGTGATCAGTGAAGAAACCCGGTGGCAGTTAAAAGAAAAAACCGGTAGCGAATTGCCTACACATGTAGTAGCTTGTGTAGGTGGTGGCAGCAATGCGGCAGGAGCTTTTTATCATTTCTTAAACGAACCAGCTGTACAATTGGTAGCTGTTGAAGCTGCTGGTCATGGTGTTTATAGTGGCATGAGTGCTGCAACCACACAATTGGGAAAATCAGGGATTCTTCATGGCAGTAAAAGCCTGGTGATGCAAACAGATGATGGACAGGTGGTAGAGCCGCATAGTATTTCAGCCGGACTTGATTATCCTGGAGTTGGTCCCTTACATGCAAACCTGTTTGAAAGCGGTCGCGGTACTTTTTTAAGCGCAACAGATGAAGAAGCATTGGAGTCTGCTTTCCATATTAGTAAAACAGAAGGCATTATTCCTGCATTAGAAACAGCCCATGCATTTGCTGTTTTGGGAAAACTGAATCTGAAAACATCGGACAGAGTTGTGATTTGTTTAAGTGGAAGAGGAGATAAAGACCTGGCAACATATATGAAATCCATGGACCTTGCATAAGAGGTGGATAATGAATACATAAAGCATTTATTGAATGAGCAGATTAGGAAAATTATTTTCTGAAAAGAAAGAGCAGGTATTGAATGTGTACTGCACAGCGGGGTACCCGGCAATAGACAGTACAATATCTATTATGAAAGCACTTCAGGATAGTGGAGTGGATATCATAGAGCTGGGAATGCCTTACAGTGATCCCTTGGCAGATGGGCCCGTGATACAAGCTAGTGGAAGCAAAGCTTTGGAAAATGGTATGACCATTCATCTTCTTTTTGAACAATTAAAGGAGTTCAGAAAGAACATACAGATACCTGTGATTTTGATGGGTTATATGAACCCAGTATTACAATTTGGCTTTGAAGAATTCTGTAAAACAGCTGCATCTGTAGGTATTGACGGGTTGATTCTTCCAGACTTGCCAGAGTATGAATTTGAAACCGAGTATGGGGCAATCATAAAAAAATACGGGCTTGATTTTACTTTTCTGGTAACGCCGGAAACATCAATAGAAAGAATTAAAAAATTGGATTCACTTAGCACCGGTTTTTTATATGCAGTCAGCTCTTCTGCGACTACAGGAAGTGATAAGGATTTTACAGCGGTTGAAAAATACCTTCAAAAATTACAATCACTGGCTCTAAAAAATCCAGTGTTGGTTGGCTTTGGGATAAAAGACAAAACAACTTTCCAATCTGCTTGTAAATATGCAAATGGAGCCATTATAGGTACCGCATTTATCAAAATATTGGAAGGAGAAAAAGATATCATATCCGTGACGAATCATTTTATCAAAGCGATAAAAAATTGAGCGACAAACGGGACTCGAACCCGCCACCTTCAGTTTGGGAAACTGATACTCTACCGGATGAGCTATTGTCGCTAAAAGCGTAAATAAATGTACAATGAAACTGGTAATTGTCAAATACAATGCAGGAAATATTCAATCAGTGCTTTATGCACTGGAGCGGATAGGTAAGGAAGCGGTTGTGACTGATGATCATCAGCAGATTACTTCAGCGGATAAAGTCATTTTCCCCGGAGTGGGGGAAGCCAGTACTGCTATGGCTTATTTACAGGAAAGAGGCTTGGATCGGATCATCAAAAACCTGGAACAACCTGTTCTGGGAATTTGCCTGGGAATGCAATTGCTTTGTAATTATAGTGAAGAAAATAATACTACCTGTATGGGAGTTTTTGACACCCAGGTAAAAAAGTTTACCGGGCAATTAAAAATACCGCAAATAGGATGGAACAATATTGAAGAAGCAAAATATCCGCTTTTTGCCGAGATGCCCCCAAACCCGTATTGTTATTTCGTGCATAGCTACTACGCAGAACTATGTGCCCAAACAGCTGCCATAACAGAATACGGAGTTCGATTTAGCAGTGCTCTTCAAAAAAATAATTTCTATGGTGTTCAGTTCCACCCCGAAAAAAGTGCAAAAGCAGGCGAAAAAATACTCACTAACTTCCTAAAATTGTAAGCTGACTTTGTACAACAACCCATTGTTAATTAGTAATTGTTAATTTTAAGATGCAGATTATTCCCGCCATAGATATTATAGATGGAAAATGCGTTCGCCTCACACAAGGGGATTATGGACAGAAAATCATTTACAATGAGAGTCCCCTGGCAGTAGCAAAAGAATTTGAAGCGGCAGGTTTACAACGATTACATTTAGTAGACCTGGATGGAGCCAAAGCCGGGTCTGTACAAAATTGGAAAGTGCTGGAAACGATTGCCTCACACACTTCTCTATTGATTGATTTTGGCGGCGGGATAAAAACCGAGGATGATCTCAGAAAAGTATTCGATTCTGGTGCAGGCTTTGCAACTATTGGCAGTCTCGCAATTAAGAGACCGGAAACATTTTATGCATGGTTACAACAATATGGCCCGGAGAAATTTCTATTGGGCGCCGATGTAAAAGGAGAAATGATTGCAGTGAGCGGCTGGTTAGAAACTTCAGAAGAACTTATTTACGATTTTATACAACAATATATAGATAAAGGAGTTCAGCAATTATTCTGTACAGACATCAGTAAGGATGGTAAACTGGAGGGGCCATCAATAGGCCTCTACAAAGAGATTATTCAAAAATTCCCTTCACTCTATTTTATTGCTAGTGGCGGAGTTGCGAATGTAGATGATCTTTACGAACTTAAAGAAATAGGATGCAAAGGGGCGATAGTTGGTAAAGCGATTTATGAGGGAAGAATAAAATTACAGGAACTGGCAAAAATAAATGGCTAAGCAAATCAGTATGTTGACAAAAAGAATTATACCCTGTCTGGATATTAAAGATGGTCGCACTGTAAAAGGGATCAATTTTGAAAATATCCGTGATGCCGGTGACCCGGTAGAATTGGGTGCTTTCTATGCTGCGCAGGGAGCAGATGAATTGGTTTTTCTGGATATTACTGCCACTGTTGAAAAAAGAAAAACACTTAGCCAGTTGGTAAACCGTATATCACATCATATCAATATTCCTTTTACAGTAGGCGGAGGGATTGGCAGTATAGAAGATGTAAGCGTGCTTTTACAAAATGGGGCAGATAAGATATCAGTGAATACAGCAGCTTTTAAAAACCCGGCTTTGATAGAAGAACTTGCCCGCGAATTTGGAAGCCAGTGTGTGGTTCTTGCAATAGACACCAAACTGGAATCTGATGGTGAATGGTATGTTTACCTCAATGGAGGTAGGCTGAAAACAGAAACCCGGTGCATTGACTGGGCAAAGCAGGCTGTAAATGCGGGAGCCGGTGAAATTTTATTGACATCAATGAACCATGACGGCACAAAACAAGGTTTTGCATTGGATATTACCGGAACTTTGTCCGGGCTTTTACCCATTCCGGTGATCGCTTCCGGTGGAGGTGGAACAATGGAGCATTTTGTAGATGTATTTACTATAGCCGGTGCTGATGCGGCATTGGCGGCAAGTATTTTCCATTTTAAAGAGATCGCCATTCCTGATCTTAAAGAATATTTGCAGAACAATGGGATTCGCGTAAGGATCTAAAAGGTGCTTACTGATATCTTATTTCAGATAATAGTAGTTAGTGATGGATTGGTAAGTATGATGATATTGATTACTCAGTTTTAAAGAAGGTAATATATGCAACCAGATTTTTCAAAATATGCAGATGGATTGATTCCGGCTATCGTTCAGGATGTAGATACGCATAAAGTATTGATGCTTGGCTTTATGAATGGAGAGGCTTTAGAGAAAACACTGCAAACGGGACGAGTAACATTTTATAGCCGAAGCAAACAACGTTTATGGACAAAAGGGGAGGAAAGTGGTCACTTTCTGGAATTACGCAGTCTGGCTGAAGATTGCGATAAAGATACACTGCTGATCAAAGCCCATCCACTGGGTCCAGTTTGTCATACAGGTGCCGATACCTGCTGGGATGAAGTAAATCGCCCCGATAATTTTTTACTATACCTGGAAGATATCATCAGGCTCCGCAAACAGGCTTCTCCTGAGGAATCCTATGTAGCCAGACTTTTCAGCAAAGGCATCAACAAGGTTGCCCAGAAAGTAGGTGAGGAAGCAGTAGAATTGGTGATTGAGGCAAAAGATGACAATGAGGAGCTTTTTTTGAACGAAGCCGCAGATCTTTTGTTTCATTATTTACTTTTGCTTAACGCCAAAGGTTATAAATTGCAGAACGTAGTTGATATTTTACAAAAACGCCATTCCGGTTAATATGAAAAAGCTTCTTATTATTATTTGTATTCCTATCCTGGGTATGGCCCAGTCTACTGATGGATTTGTAATCAAAGGCAGCTTTAGCGGACTGAAAGACAGTACCACCGTATTCCTGATGAACGAAAGTGATGGCAAGACTGTAGCATCAGATATTGTAAAAAAAGGATCTTTTACTTTGAAAGGTAAAATAACTGACCCTGACCTTTTTCTGTTAGGATTTAGCGGATTCAAAGAAGGAGTAGAAGTATTTATACATAGCGAGTCAGTAAATATTTCCGGAGATGTAAATGATGTTAGGAATGCAAAAATTAAGGGAGGGGCTTTACAGGAGGATTTTCTTTCATTCAAAGAAAAAATTATCCCTTATATCGATAGATTGAGAGTAGTTGGTCCCTTGATTACCGCAGAAACCAATGCAGCAAAAAAAGATTCTCTGGTTAGAGATTATAATTCTTTAAAGGTACAGGCTTTACAGGCCACTACATTGTTTACCAAAAGCAAACCGGCATCGCCGATTAGTAGTTTTTTATTGGTAGTGATGATGCCAGGAATGGAAAGCCTTGAGGACCTGGAAAACCGATACAATCAATTACAGGCACCCGCAAAGAAAGGAATCTATGCCCGTAAAATTGAACAGGTAATCAATGAATCCAGGATGGCACAGGTAGGGAAAGTAGGAACCCAGGCATTGGATTTTACTCAGAAAGATGTGGACGGAAAACCAGTATCCCTTTCTTCCTTCAAAGGAAAATATGTTTTGGTAGATTTCTGGGCCAGTTGGTGCAGACCTTGCAGAGCGGAGAATCCGAATGTAGTGAATGCATACAACATGTATAAGCAGAAAAATTTTACAGTATTGGGGGTATCACTCGATCAGGCAAAACCCAACTGGATACAGGCCATTCAGGCCGATAACCTCACCTGGACCCATGTTAGCGACCTTCAATATTGGAATAACGCAGTAGCTCAATTATATCATATTCAAAGCATCCCCGCCAATATGCTAATAGATCCAACCGGAAAAATCATCGCCCGGGACCTCCGTGGTGAAGACCTAAACCGTAAACTAAGTGAACTATTAAAATAATCTGTACCAATCCGTGCATCTGTGGCTAAAAAAAATAACCAGATTACACCTTAAAAAAGTCTTTCATACAAACCTTCCTCAAACCCAATCACCACCACTTTGCCATCTTTTTCTATTAACGGCCGCTTAATAGCACTTGTTTTCTCAATCAACAAAGAAACAGCAGACTTTTCCGACTTGATAGAATTCTGCAAGGATTCATCCAACTGTTTCCAGGTAGTGCCTTTACGGTTAAGCAATAAATCCCAACCAACCTGCTTACTCCATCCACTCAATTTTGCAGAACTGATCCCTTTCTTTTTATAATCATGGAACTCATATGAGATTTTATGTTCTTGTAACCAGGTAATGGCTTTTTTTACTGTATTGCAGTTGGGTATTCCATAAACGATATACATATTCACCGATTGTAACAACAAAAATAGCCGGAGAAATACAATTATTTGAAAAAATAGCAGGTTATAGCTTATTTTGCTGCCTAGCAAATTTTCATGTATAAATGGATTCTGGCACTTACATTGTTAGGTTTCAGTTTGCACAGTAGTGCGCAAACTAACAGTAGTAAGGAAAAAAAGCAAACGGGAATTATTTCAGGGAATGTGCAGGATGGTAAATCCGGCAAGCCTCTTGCGTATGCAACCATCATCCTGACTATTTCTGGTGATTCACATCCTCTGTTCACCACAGCTACAGATCAAAATGGTGTTTTTGAGTTTAAAAAACTTGATTATGGCTACTACCGTATAGTGATTAATATGGTTGGCTATGCGAAAACGGGCATGGATAGTATTCATTTACGAGCAGAAAGAAATGAATTTAATCTTGGCGACCTTTTGTTAAAAGAGGTTTCCAATTCATTGAATGAGGTAGTGGTGTATTCAGAAAAACCCCTAATTGAAAATAAAGACGGTAAGATTGCTTATAATGTAGCTGAAAGTCCCTTAAGCAATGGCAGCAACGCATCTGAAATGCTAAAGAATATGCCCCTGGTAAATGCCAACCCAGATGGCACTTTATTACTTCGAGGAAAGGAGCCACTTATTTTAATGGATGAAAAGCCGGTAAATGTAACCGGACAACAGCTCTCAGACCTTTTGGAAAGCCTGCCTGCTAATGTGATTGATAAGGTAGAAATCATGCTGAACCCGCCTCCTGAATATGCTACTTACCCTGGGGGCGTTATCAATATTGTTACCAAAAAAGGGAGAATAGGCATATATGAAAGGGTTACAGCCAGTGGTGGAACAAGGGGAGAAGGTAATATCTATGGCAATTATAATTATCGCAGTGGCAAATTGAATTTCAACGCAAATGTTGGGTTGGGAACAGGGGAAGGTGTGGGCAATTCATATTCTCACAGAGAAAATTTTTATAGCGATTCTATCAACTATTTTTATACCCAGTCTTCTTATCATAATCGTAACTGGTATCCCAATACCCGAATTCAAACCGACTATGATTTTAATAAGCGAAATTCAATCAGCTTTGTTTACCAGGGTAATATGAGTTTTGCCAATAATAACAGCACCACCCTTTATAGCAACTTGGATAGCCTGCACAATGTATATGGTGCCAGTTCAAGAAACAGTCATTATACAGGTGATTCGTATAATCATGGTTTTTCTGGTTCCTATCAATGGAAGGGAGTGAATCCTGTGGAAAAATTACAAGTGTTTGCCGGCTATAATATCAGCAAGAATGACAATAACCGAAATTTTTACCAGCAGTTCCTGCAAAATGATTTTTTGCCAACCGGAATTGATTCTACTCAAATACAGTTGACTAACAATTATGTCACATCGTACTATATCAATACCTATTACAATAAGCCTCTGAATGATACAGGCACTACTTTTTTAACTTCTGGAATTACCTATTCTTCTAATACCTACCATAATATTTTAAATACCAGTTTTCTAAACGGACTGAGTCAAACCTATATACCTAACTCACTGTTGAGTAATGATTTCTATTTTAATCAATCTATACTTACTGCCAGAATAGGCTTGGTATTAGCACTCCCATTTCAATGGCGAATGATTACGGGTGTACAGGCAGAATATACAGCAACCGATTTTCGATTTATTAAAGGCAATGCTCCCAATGCTAATAATGGGTACTGGCGCCTTTTACCCAATATTACATTCAGGAAAGATATTTCAAAAATATTCAATGTTTCACTCACATTCAGAGAAACTATTCGCAGACCCGGTATTACAGAGTTGAATCCAAGTATCGACTATGGGGATCCATATAATATCCGTTTTGGTAATCCATATCTATCGCCTTCTCTGATTGATAATTTTGATCTTAGTGTTGGTTATTCCGACAAAAAATTAAGCATGAACGCATCCTTAGGATATAATCGTGTTAAAAATGTGTTCAATTCTATCCGCACCCTGGTGGATAGCGGTAAAACACAAACAACTTATAAAAACATTTCGGATCAGCAGGAAATAGGGGCCAGTCTTTGGGCAGGGATTACCGTAACCAAGGAATTCAGGGTAAATATAAGTGGGGGATATAATTATACCCAGTTTAGTGATATTGAAAAGCAATTATATCTCTACCATGATGGGGGTAGTATTTATTCAGCACTGAATTATAGCTATTCACCCGATAACCTTACTATCATCGAAGCCAACAACCGGTATAACCGCTTTGCCAGTCCGCAGGGAAATTCGCGAAGCAATATCAATATGAGTATCAGTATCCAGCGCAAATTCTTCAATAAAAAACTGATGATTGGACTATCTGCGTTGGATCCATTTGGATCTCAGGTATATCATAGCAATACCTATGCACCTAATTTTGCAATTGAAAGTTATAGTACCAGCAATACCCGTAATTATCGCTTAACAATCAGCTATCAAATCAGCAGAAGCTTTATGAAAAGTGATCTGGATGACAAACAGAAAAAACAGGCTCTGGAAAGATTGAAAAGAAGTAAATAAGGTTTTAAAATTATAGATTAAGCCCCGGTAAGTTTTTTTACGGGTATTTTAGCCGACAGCCAGCTATCCTTAACAGGAATAATCCATTTCTCCAATAAAGAAGCTTTGTCTAAAACCAGGTTATTAAAATACAAAGTATCCGAATCAATAAAGTGGTTCTCAAAAGCGTATACCAATTGCGGTAAAGGAAGGGTTTGTATATTTCCTTTTATGACAAATGCGAGGTTTTGTCTGTTAAACATATCCACTTTAAAAAGTTCTTCTATCTTTTTAATCAAATGAACCGAGCTGTCGGTGCTGCAGCCACTTACACCTGTAAAAGTTTCATCGGCCATTAATACGATAAACTGTCCAAATAATAAATTAGCATAACCCTTTACTGGGGTTCCGTGGGTATTCCATTTTTGAAGAAAATCAGTCAACAGTAATTCAATTTCAAGCGCCTCACTAATCGAAAATAAACGGTTACTCTGGTATATCCATACTCTTGAACTTGGATGAAAATCTTCAGGGATCAGGTGTTTGTATGCAAAATTCATGAAGTAAAAATACTGAATTTGAAACTAAAACTGCTGGAAACTGAATAAACAACTATTCCATTCCCGTTAAAATCATCTCTGCAATATCCATCACAGATACATCATTCTCTTTTTCCCGATTTTTAACACCATCTGTCATCATGGTATTACAAAACGGACAGGCAGCGGCAATAACTGAAGCACCTGTTTCCAGGGCTTCATCCGCTCTTTCTATATTGATCCTTTTTTGACCCGGTTCATCTTCCTTAAACATTTGCGCCCCGCCGGCACCACAGCATAAACCATTGCTTCGGCAACGTTTCATTTCAACCAGTTCAGCATCCAATGCCTCTAACACTTTTCGCGGTGCCTCATAAATTTGGTTGGCACGACCCAGATAACAACTATCATGATAGGAAATTTTCTTTCCGGAAAAACTCCCTTTTTCTTTCATTTTAATTTTTCCTTCCTCTATCAACTGCTGGAGAAAGCCGGTATGGTGGGTTACTTCATAATGTCCACCTAATTCAGGGTATTCATTTTTCAGGGTATTAAAACAATGCGGACAGGTAGTGACAATCTTTTTGATACCATAGCCATTTAAAACCTGAATATTCTGGTAAGCCATCATTTGAAACAGGAATTCATTACCAGCACGTCGGGCAGGATCGCCGGTACAGGCTTCTTCTTTACCCAGTATGGCATATTGTATGCCTACTTTATCGAGAATTGCCGCAAACGCTTTGGTTATTTTTTGTGCACGCTGATCGAAACTACCCGCACAGCCTACCCAGAATAATATTTCAGGGGTTTCACCTGCTATCATCAGTTCTGCCATTGTATGTACTTTCATGCCCAAAAATTTATACGAAATTAGGAGAATTCGAAGGAATATCGGAGATAGAATATAGTATGAGAACCGGAGCATTCAACAGATTCATCTTTCCATATTCTTGCCATTTTATTCAGCATTCGCAGACTTATTGTATTTTCAAGTTCTATGGTATATATCATTTTTATGGGATTCCTGGTAAGTTTTCTTGGTCAGTTGCCCCTCGGAAATATGAGTTTTACTTCTACACAAATCTGTATCCAGGAGGGCTTCGTCTCTGCCTGGAAATTTGCCATTGGGGTAGCTATTGTAGAAATGATCTATCTCCGGTTTGCTTTAACAGGCATGAATTGGGTTGTACAACATCGAATATTTTTTATAGCCCTGGGTTGGGTTACGGCGGGTCTTTTTCTGTTCCTGGGTATCATGTCCTTTCACACAGCCAGAAAAGAAAAATCAGGCAATAAAAAGAAATCATTCTTACTGGATAATAAGGTAAACAGGTTTGTACTGGGACTTAGCATGAGTGCCCTCAATCCATTACAGATTCCATTTTGGTTTTTATGGACATCCACCCTTATTCAGGCAAAAATGTTACCCGTTGCAACAATTCCTTTCAATAGCTTCACTATAGGTGCCGGAACGGGTACTCTGGCAGGCTTGGCAGTATATATACACGGAGGTAACTGGCTGGTTACTAAAATGAAAACCAGTAACCATACAATGAACAAAATCATGGGCATCATCTTATTGATTACTGCTTTGATTCAGTTGTATCGGATGGTGTATAAGCCTCGGATTTAATTTGAAAATTTGGCAATTTGAAAATTTGAAAATTCATCCCGAGTATCCGATATGAAAATATAGCCAAAAGAAGATTTTGCTTTCTTCAAAATAATTTACCCAGAGAAACATATCTTTCCAATATCCACAACCATTATTCTTAATTCCTTATTCGACATTCCTTACTCCTTATTCCTTATTCAATATTCCTAATCCACAGATCTCTATCGTCCGGTGAAAATTTCCAGGGGGCGAAATTGTTTTCGATATTACTGAATGTGCTGTTCCATTCCTGGGGGGCATTACTCTCTTCCATAATAAGTGAACGGCGTAATTCTAAAATGATTTCAAGGGGAGAAATACTTACCGGGCATTGTTCTACACAGGCATTACAGGTGGTACAGGCCCTTAACTCTTCAATGGTGATATAATCATGTAGCAGCGATTTCCCATCATCTACAAACTGTTTATTTGTATTTATATTCTTGCCAACTTCTTCCAATCTGTCGCGTGTAGCCATCATGATTTTTCTTGGACTCAAGCGTTTGCCGGTAATATTGGCGGGACAAGCAGCGGTGCATCTGCCACACTCTGTGCAGCTATAAGCATCCAACAGGTTTTTCCAGCTTAGTTCAAATACATCTTTCGCACCAAAATGAGCTGGTGAAGCCGCATCAGTAGGGGCTGTTTCCGGCTGCATAGCATACAGTACTTCATTTTGAACTGCGGGCATATTTTTCATTTTTCCCGGTAATTCTAGTCTTGCATAATATGCATTGGGGAAAGCCATGATAATATGCAGGTGCTTGGAATAAGGCAGGTAATTCAGGAATACAAAAATCCCTGTTATATGAAACCACCAACAGGTTCTTTCTAGTACTACCAGACTGGCTTGCGACATCCCTGAAAAAATGGGGGTGATTTTTTGGGAGAAAAAGAAAGGTCCTGTTATATGGTAATGCTCATTGCCACTGGCTTGCAATAATTGATCGGTCGCATTCATGATGAGAAACAGGCTCATCAATATGATTTCTGTAATCAAGATATAATTCGCATCTGATCTTGGCCAGCCATCGAGGTCCTTACTAATGAAACGTTTCAGCTTTACCCCGTTTCTCCTTAAAAGAAATACGATACACACAGCAATTACCCCAACGGCAAGAAACTCAAAACCATTGATCAGCCAGTTGTAAACAGATCCCAATGGGGCGGCAAATAAGCGGTGCGTGCCCAATATCCCATCCAGAATAATTTCGAGCACTTCCAGGTTAATGATGATAAAACCGGCATAAATTACCAGGTGCATTATGGCAACCAGTGGATTTTTGAACATCTTTTTCTGTCCCAATGCCAGCAAAAGCAGATTTCGGATTCGTTTTGCGGGTTGGGTGTTCAGGTTTTCGGGTTTACCTAAGAAGATATTTCTTCTGATCTCAGCTATTTTGCGCGAAAAAATGCCAATCCCGGCGATAGAAAGGACCAGAAATATTATTTGGAGCAGATAGTGCATAACTTAGAGTTAATATGCTAAGTTAGCGGTTTTGGGTATCTGGTAAACAGGATCGCAGGATGCTTTTATTGTTATTACATTTGAAACCTAAATAGAGGGGTATGTCTGGAAAAAATTATATTCTGAACAAGGAAATGGCCGATCAGAAATTGCAGCGTATGGTGCTGGAATTGGCCGAAGACCTTAGTGGGGATTCTGCCCCTGTAATCATCATAGGAATCAGGAATAGCGGAACTGTTATCGCCGAAAAAACCGGGGCAGCTTTGAAGGAATATCTATCCAATCCCATACAAATCATTTCAGTATTGTTGGATAAAGATCATCCTACCACCGTTGAATTAAGTGAGCAATTGGACCTGAACAATAAGCATATTGTAATCACAGACGATGTAACCAATAGCGGCCGTACACTTTTGTATGCCCTAAAACCCTTACTGTCATTTCATCCTTTATCTATCCAAACCCTTGTACTGGTGGAAAGAATGCACAAATTATTTCCTGTTAAACCAGATTATGTAGGGCTATCAGTGGCAACTACTTTACAGGAACATATTCATGTGGAGGTTGAGCATGGAGAGGTGATAGGCGCATACGTGGTTTAGGGTTTTGGGTTTATTGTTTAGAGTTGATTTTTGTGGGAGAAAGAAGTATGCCGGGAAGGAATGCAAACAAATATTTAGTAACTTGTCATATAAAAGAATTCATTTTAAAACATTCGATTATGGAAGCGGCCATTCAGGAAAAAATCAATATTTGGGTTAATGGTAATTACGATCAGGAAACAAAAAATGAGATAGCAAGGTTGCAAAAAGATGCGCCGGATGAACTGGCTGATGCATTTTATCGTGACCTGGAATTTGGTACCGGCGGTCTGAGAGGGATTATGGGCGTAGGCACTAACCGTGTCAATAAATATACAATAGGGATGGCAACCCAGGGTTTTGCCAATTATCTTAAAAAAACATACGGTAATGAAGAAGTCAAAGTGGCCATAGCACATGATAGCCGGAATAACAGCCGGTTTTTTGCTGAAACCACGGCCCATGTATTTGCTGCCAATGGGATCAAAGTATACTTGTTTGAATCACTAAGACCTACACCTGAACTGAGTTTTGCCATACGAAAACTGGGATGTAAAGGCGGAGTAGTATGCACAGCTTCTCATAATCCTAAAGAATATAACGGGTATAAAGCCTATTGGAATGATGGCGGCCAACTGGTTCCCCCGCATGATACCAATGTGATCAAGGAAGTAGAAGCCATCAAAAGTGTAGATGATATAAAATTTACCGGTGGCGATGCAAATATTACCATTATAGGGAAAGATATGGACAACGCATATATGGATATGGTTAAGAGTCTAAGCGTTTATCCGGATGTGATTGCGAGTGAACATGATTTGAAGATCGTGTATACACCTATTCATGGTACCGGCATTACCTTAGTGCCGGAAGTATTGAAGCGTTTTGGATTTACCAATGTTACCATTGTAACCGAGCAGGCTACACCAGATGGTAATTTTCCAACAGTAAATTATCCCAATCCGGAAGAAAGCGAAACCATGAGTATTGGTTTGAAAAAGGCAAAAGAACTGGATGCCGATATTTTGTTGGGAACAGATCCTGATGCGGACAGGGTAGGTATTGGCGTGAAAAATCATAAAGGAGAATGGGTATTGATGAACGGGAACCAGACAGCAGTATTGGCTTTTAGCTACCTGATAGAAGCCCGCAAGGCAAAGGGGATTGCCCGCCCGGACGATATGGTGATTACTACCATTGTTACTACTGCCATGATCAATGAAGTAGCCGAACAAAACGGGGTAGCCTGCTATAATGTATTAACCGGCTTTAAATGGATCGCAGAGAAAATCAAAGAACTGGAAGGAAAGAAAAATTATGTGATTGGAGGAGAAGAAAGTTTTGGTTTAATGATTGGGAATCAGATACGCGACAAAGATGCAGTGAGTGCTGTAGCCATTATGTGTGAAATGGCTGCGTATGAAAAGAAGCAGGGCAAAACCCTGTTTGATAAAATGATAGAACTCTATATTAAATATGGGTTCTATTATGAAAACCTGATCAGTATCACCAAGAAGGGAATGAATGGGCAAAAAGAAATTGCAGATATGATGAATGGCTATCGCGCTAATCCGCCGTCATTGATTGCGGGGGCCAAAGTGACCACTTTGCTCGATTATCAATTGCAGAAAGGTACCAACCTGATTACGGGAGAAACCTATCCGATAGCTTTACCCAAGAGTAATGTATTGCAGTTTATCACAGATGATGGGTCGAAGATATCAGCACGTCCATCTGGTACGGAACCCAAAATCAAATTCTATTTCAGTGTGAATGCAAAACTGACAAGGAAAGAAGATTTTGATACTGTCTACGATGGCTTAAAAGCAAAAATTCATACCATCATCGCAGATATGAAACTCATTTAATCACAAATAAATTGAAGCACTAAAGCTTAGTATTTAAATCCTGACCATTGTCGTTGCCAGGCTCGGGTAATTAGTTCTTCTTTGTATATTCGCTCAGTTATGAGAAATTACGAAGATACTTACCAGCACAAGGGACTAAGACGGCAATTGGTTAACCAGTTGAAAGAGAAAGGGATTACAGATGAGAATGTACTGGAAGCGATCAATACCATTCCTCGTCATTATTTTTTAGATTCTGCTTTTGATAAGATTGCGTATGAAGACCGTGCTTTCCCCATAGGCGAAGGACAAACTATTTCACAACCCTATACGGTAGCTTACCAATCGCAATTATTACAGATTAAAAAAAACGATAAGGTGCTGGAAATCGGAACGGGCAGTATTTACCAGGCAACTGTTTTGGCCGAACTGGGTGCTCGTGTATTTACCATCGAAAGACAAAAAAAATTATTTGACCAGCAGAAAAATTATTTTTTCAAAAGCAAATACCCCAATATTAAATTCTTTTTTGGAGATGGATTTGAAGGGCTCCCCACTTTCGGCCCTTTTGATAAAATCATTATTACCGCAGCCGCCCCATTCATCCCCCCAAAATTAATTGCCCAATTAAAATCCGGCGGCCTCATGGTCATCCCTGTTGATGAAGGAGATACCCAACGTATGCTTCGCATTACCAAACAGGAAGATGGGACCATTAAAGAAGAAGCCTTCGAACAATTCTCTTTTGTGCCCATGCTTACGGGTAAAAATCGGTAAAGCAATTAACAATTAAAAATTACCTAGTAGCAGGATACTTCTTGATTTATTAGAACCTGTATTTTATGCTAGTCAACCTTCAAATCCGAAACGATTTTTTAGTAGCAAAGAGGGGAGTGCAAAAAAAACCGCTCAAAAAATTGAGCGGCCAAAATTATTAATTATTAATTGTTAATTATCAATTGCCCTTTACCTACTGCTGTCCCATCATATCTCCTCCGCCGGCATCGGCTTTGGTACTTTTGCGTTTGAATAAAGCCACATCAAATTTACCAAATCGATAACTGAAGTTCAGGCGCAATACTTGCGGGTCTCTTCTTCTTTCACTGGTTTGTGTGAAATAAATACTTTCAGAATAGGTTTTATATAACTGAGTACGGAATATATCATTCATGCTAAGGGTTAAAGAACCGCTTTGTCCTTTCTTCCATGTCCAGTCTTTACGTATGGCTATATCAAAACCATATTTAGGTAAAACATATCCCTGAGAAGTCGGCTGTGGTGCTCCGCCAAACATTCCACCGCCACGGCCACCGGCAGTAGTATTGCCAGAACTCTGTGGTACTACACTTTTTGACTGATAGTCGCCACTAAACTGAATGGATATACCTTTTGGTAATTTGAAATTATTATTCATTTTACCAAACCAGCTCAACATAGAATTATCAAGTTGCTGACCAGGTACTGTAGCATTGATTTTTGAATCATACAGGTTTACATTCAGCATCAGATCCCACCATTTGGTAAGGGCCATTTTATTGGTCAGCTCCAATCCATAGGAGTAACTGTAATTGGCATTGATAAAAGTATTGAAATAAGCACTGTCGCCCGGGATCAATGCATTTTTATCTCTGTAAACATACCTGGTAATCAGATCAGTGGTATGTTTAAAATACACTGTAGCCAGAAAATTAGAACCCTTGGCATATGCATCGTTATAAGATACCTCGAATGAGTTGGTGAACTCAGGTTTTAATCCTGCATTTCCGATATTGATATTCTGTGGATCAGAATAATCAGGGAAAGGCATCAACTGGAAGAAATTAGGACGATTGATCCTACGGGAATAATTCAACTGGAAATCTTCTTTTTCATTTATTTTATACGTAATGAATGCACTCGGGAAAAGGCTTAATGGATATTGGATTTTAAAAGTAGCCGAATCAATACCTTTTTGATTTAACAGTGTTCCTGTATAGTTAGAACTTTCTGCACGTAATCCCAATAGATAACTCCATCTGTTTACTTTGAAACTATATGTGCTGTAAGCGGCCCAAACTTCATCATGAAAACGGTATTGGTTACTGATCAAGGGAACCAGGGTATATAAGCCGGTACTAGGATCAAATATATATTGACTACTCAGGTTGGTAAAATCACGGATAGCAGATCTTGCCCCGGCTTCAAATTTACTGTCGTCTGAGATGGGGTTTTCATAGTCTGTTTGAAAAGTATAATATTTATTCGTTCCATTTCCTATAGTTTGTTGCAAAACGGGTAACCCTTTTGGAATATTAGTAGGCGTATAAGTTTGCGTATTGATATCTGCATTACTATTATTGGTACTTGAATTATAGTTGAGATCTGCAGAAATATTATGACCATTTTTCGCAAAATTATGTTTATAGCTCAGTTGAGACCCCAGATTGGTAAAGTTCATATGGGTCATGGTACCAATTGTATTATACGACGTATACACCGATTGAATTGTAGAATCTACTGTTTGTGTCTGGGTATTATTGAACTGTCCTCTGTTATAATTGCCCGCAATGGAAAATGTATTTCGGTTATCAACAAAATAGTCCAGTCCGCCACGGAAAAATCCAAAATAACCATCATTCACACTATGGGTATTATTATGAACCAAACTGGGTGGCACCAGTATATTATCTCTGTCAATAACACCGTCAGAAATAGATTTTCGTTGGTTATAACTGCCACTTAGTGATACATTGAATTTGCCCTGGCGATAGTTCAAATCTGCACCCCCATTTACTTTTCCTCTAGAATCGGCTCCGGCTCTGATATTACCGTTATAGCCACTTTTACGGTTCTTTTTAAGTACAATATTTAAAATACCCGCATTCCCGCCCGATGCATCATATTTAGCAGAAGGGTTGGTGATCAACTCTACTTTATCAATGATATCTGAAGGTATCTGATCAAGTGTTAGGGTAGTAGGGCGACCATCAATAAAAATAGTAGGGGTAGCATTGCGCATGGTAACATTTCCATCAATATCTACATTCAGTGAAGGAATGCTTTTCATGATTTCAGTTGCTGTTTGCCCGGTACTGGTCAGATTTTTGTCTACATTAAACACTTTTCTGTCAATCCCCATTTCAAACTGAGGTTTGGCAGAAGAAGTAACCGTCACATTTCCCAGATTGGTGGCATCTTCTTCTAATTTGATATTACCAAGGTCTTTATCCGCCATACTCAACATCTGTTGCATGGCAGCAGATTGCCCACCGGCACCAGCAGCATTGGTGCCTGCTCCTCCTCCTAGTGGCATTTTGATCCCGAAACTAAGGGGTTTTTCCTGTGCTTTAAAACCTATTGCACTGATTTTCAATTTATAATTCCCGAAAACGGATAGATTTTCAAAGCTGAAATCCCCATTTGCCTTTGTGATCAGGGTACCTAAAACCACTTCTTTCATCTTTTTCGTAGCGGTATCAAACTTGTTGCCTACGAGTAATACAGTGACTGCTTCAATTCCTTTATTGGTTTTGGCATCCACCATTTTGCCATAAAAATGGCCCACATTCAGGTTCTGACCACCGCCTGCTGCACCCGGGCGACCCATGCCACTGGGGTACTGCGAAAAAGCAGACAAAAACACGAAGTTTAATACAAACAGCACTAAAGATTTTTTCATGATCATACTTATATTATCTATTTAATATTATGCAAAGTTCATACATTGACTTTTTTATCCTCTTTTCATTACACCAGCGGTAATATGACAACCTGAATGGATAAAAGTTGAAGTGATAAGGGGATAAAACCCATTTTTATCGGTAGATTACCCTAAAATGCCAAAAAATACCAGTAAGAGACCCACCAAAAAGCCAAAACATCCGGCCAGATAAGACAAGTTTCGGAGCGGGTTAAGCAAATTTATATTTAATAATTTCTCTATATCTTCTATGGGGATGCATTCAATTTTCTCGCGAATTATTTTTTCCAGGTTCAATTCCTTTTCCAGTCCACTTATATAATTTTTCATAATAACTGGAAACAGGGTTTCGAGTTCGGCTGTAAAGACCTTTTTCAATTCAGCAATGGTTTTATCGCCAATAAACATGCTGATCATAGGCATTTGCTCGGCCAGTTTTACCCTTAGAAAATGATCAATATGCTCATCTACCATAGGTAGGATCCGGTTAAAATTTGCCGGATCGGTTAATTTTTCAGCGATTTCCCCAAACGAAAACAATTCCTTAGCTGCCAGCTTTCCCAGACTTTCTGCTAATTGCTTTTTTTTGGCAGGGAGAATACCCTGGATACGAAAGCCCAATAGATGCCAGGCTTTTACAGGATGAAAAACCAGTCTGATTCCGATCCAAACCGAAAACCACCCGATAAAGGCGCAAATAAGGGGAAGGATGATCCATCCATAATGCATCTCGCTAAAATTTAAAAACCTATAAGAAATACTTATAGGTTTTAATGAAGGGAGAACGAGGGGTCTCGAACCCCCGGCCTTCAGTGCCACAAACTGACGCTCTAACCAACTGAGCTACGCTCTCCGTTTTATCGGGTTGCAAAAATAGTATAATTAAGGATTAATCTGAAAGCATTTTTTCGGTCTTTTTCCCGCCCAGGCCTCAAAACCTTTGTTAATTGGATGAAAGGCTGCGTGCTTAACATGTTTTTAGGTTATTTTTGATACCTATCATGCAAAAATTTACTCAATTTATGAAGAGCAGAAAAGGGTTGTTGCTGTTGGCCATTGTATTATTTGGCGGATTATTCTTTGCGTTTAAATCCATATCCTATGGCGGTAAGGGGATACCTGTGTCACAAAGACAGGGTTTACTGATCCAGGTAGGTCGTTTACTTGAGGAACAACATTATAGCCCTAAAACTATTAATGATGATTTTTCCAGGTTGGTGTTCAAAAAATACCTTGAGGAAATGGATGGAGATAAATCCATTTTTCTTCAATCAGATATTAATTCACTGAAAAAATATGAAACCACTATTGATGATGAAATTCATGGAACGGCAGTAATCGAATTTACACCCGCAGTGAATATTATTTATGAAAAAAGGAATAATGAGTTAATGGGACTATATAATGAGCTATTAGCCAAGCCTTTTGATTTTACTATCGATGAAAACGTAGTGTTAGATGGCGAGAAATTATCTTACCCTGCTACAGAAGCAGAACGTAAAGAAAGATGGAGAAAAAAATTGAAATTCTTTACCCTGGAAAGATATGTTGAGCTGCAAGACCAGCGTGAAAAAAATAAGGGGTCAAAAGACTTTGTTGTAAAAGCCGATTCTTCACTGGAAAGAGAAGCCAGAGAATTGGTACTTAAAGTAGTTACTAAAAATTTCGAGCGAATTAAAAGTACGTATACCGAAGATGAATGGTTTAATGTATTCGTGAATACCATCACAAACCTGATGGACCCTCACACAGATTATTTTCCGCCAGTTGAAAAACGTGCATTTGATGAGAAAATGAGTGGAGAATTTTATGGAATTGGCGCACAATTGGGTAAGGATGATTATGGTATCAAAATCGCTACCATTATTACAGGTGGTGCTGCTTGGAAATCCGGACAGGTGGTAGTAAACGATATTATAGTTAAAGTGGGAGAAGGAGATGCACCTCCCGTAGATGTTACTGCATTTGATACCCAGGACGCGGTTAAAATTATCAGAGGAAACAAAGGCACAGTCGTAAAGCTGACCTTGAAAAAACAGGACGGAAGTGTAAAAGTTGTATCTCTTGTGAGGGAGTTAGTAGTACAAGACCAGGGCTATGCACGAAGTGTTATCGTTCAACAGGGAAATGATAAGATCGGATATATTTATCTTCCTGATTTTTATTCCAATTTTGAAAATGAGAATGGACACCATTGTTCTGTAGATGTTGCCAAAGAACTGGTGAAACTGAAAGCAGAACATGTGAATGGAATTGTAATGGATATTCGTACTAATGGCGGTGGATCTTTATATGAAGTGGTAAAGATGGTGGGTCTTTTTATCAAGAGTGGTCCAATTGTACAGGTAAAAGAAAGAAGTGGAAAAGTAGACCAGACCACCTGGCGGGATAATGATGAATCCGTTTTGTATGATGGACCGCTTGCCGTAATGGTAAATGAAGGGTCGGCTTCAGCCAGTGAAATATTTGCTGGGGCTATTCAGGATTATAAAAGAGGTATCATTATTGGGAGTTCTTCTACTTATGGAAAAGGTACAGTGCAAAGACAGATTCCATTTGGTAGCCGAAATGATTTTTCTTCTATGAGAACGGATATGGGTGCTATGACATTGACTTTCCAGAAATTTTACAGAGTAAGCGGTAGCTCAAACCAACTCAAGGGAATCATTCCTGATATAATATTACCAGATGTATATGAATATTTTAAAGGAAGAGAAAAAGATAACCCCGATGCATTGCCATGGGATGAAATACCCAAAGCGAATTACCAGACTTGGCAAAATAATACGGGCTTTGATGCGGTAATAAAAAAGGAAAATGATAAGATACGAAGCAACCCCTCTTTGAAACTCTTACAGGATAACCTCATCTGGTTGTCAAAGAAAAATGAACTCCCTTATGATTTGAATATTGATAAATATCGTCAGCATCAGAAACAAATCACTGCCACAGTTAATCAGAATGATACATTGCTTAAAATCAAACAGGAAATGAAAGTGGAGACTATGGAAGTGGATAAAGACAAGTACTTTAATAATCCCGATGAAACAAAGAATGAATTTTACAAAACCTGGTTAAGAATAATAAAAAACGATATGTATATAGATGAATCAACAAAAGTTTTGAGTGATTTGGTACACACAACACCAGCCCAAATGGTTTTGAACAAAGGAAAATAGTTTATTAGCGATAGATTGAATGGTTGATTAAATAATGCTTGCATGGAACCTGAAAAAAAATGGTATGCTGTTTATACGAAACCCAGATGGGAGAAGAAAATAGACAGTGTATTGATTCGGAAAGGAATAGAAAGCTGGTGCCCGCTTCAAAAAATAGAAAGACAATGGAGCGATCGGAAAAAAATTATTGAAGACCCCCTTTTTAAGTCTTATGTATTTGTCAGAATCAGTAACGAAGAAAAGACCAAAGTGTTAATGACGGATGGGGTTCTGAACTTTGTGCATTATCTCGGAAAACCAGCTGTGATTAAGAATGAAGAAGTAGATACTATCAAAAGATACCTGGCCGAAAAAGATGCCAGCATTTTTATTATCTCGCAGGAAGGATTTGTTGAAGAAACAAAAATCAAGGTTAACCATGGTGTATTTATGGGTAACGAGGGTACTGTATTACGAAGCGGAAAGAAAAAAGTATATGTAAAACTGGAAAGCCTGGGTCAGGTAATGGTAGTGGAATTTCCAGCGGAGTTTTTATCGCCTATCTAAAAGTCTATACAATATAATCAATTTTACAGGTTCCAGTCAATCACTTTATTCGCCCATTCTTTTCTGTACGGAGTCGTAACCCGTATATAATTATCTGTATATCCTTCCATCATTCCATTTTTTTCAAAGGCTTCAAATAAAACTTTGCGACTCGTGCCGGAATGCGCCTGAGTAAAATATTGTAATTTCTGATAAGAAAGATTTCGAAGTATTTTATTCCGTTCATTTCTTATAGCAATCGGGATAACGGGTTTGATTTCCAGTGCCTTGGTGCCATCTCTTTCAGAATACGTGAACACATGCAGATAACTGATATCCATGGAATGTAGAAAATCGAATGTCTCCTTAAAATGAGCATCTGTTTCACCCGGAAAACCAACTATCACATCCACCCCAATCGCACAATGCGGCATCAGGCTTTTTATATGTGAAACCCGGTCGGCATACAACTCTCTTTTATACCTTCTTCTCATCAATCCCAATATATCATTGCTGCCACTTTGCAGTGGAATATGAAAATGCGGCATAAATCGGGTACTTCCGGCTGTTATTTCAATAATCTCATTGGTTAACAGATTGGGTTCAATAGAAGATATCCGGTACCGCTCTATCCCTTCCACCTGGTCAAGGGCATTCACCAGTGCATAAAAATTTTCCGGGTCAGTGCCATTCCCATCAGGTCCTTTTCCGAAATCACCCAGATTCACCCCGGTTAGTACAATTTCCTTTACCCCGTCTGTTGCCAGTTTGTGTGCTTGTTCCACAACTTTTTCCACCGTATCGCTTCGGCTTTTACCCCTTGCCATGGGAATCGTACAAAAGGAACAATTATAATCACAGCCATCCTGTACTTTTAGGAAAGTACGTGTACGGTCATTCTGGGAAAAAGAAGCATGAAACCCGCTTACTTCTGCTATATCGCAGCTACAAATCTTGGTTTCTTCACCCTTGGCCAGTTCTCCGATATGTTGGGCAATATTGAACTTTTCGGCCGCACCCAGTACCAGGTCAACCCCCGGAATGGCGGCAATCTCCTTAGGTTTTAATTGGGCATAACACCCCGTAATCACCACAAAACTATCGGGCGATTTTCTTTGGATACGTCTCACCAGGTGCCTGCATTCCTTATCTGCATTATCCGTTACCGAGCAGGTATTGATTACATATACATCTGCGGTATCCTCAAAACGTTTTTTCTCAAAACCTTCATTCTCCAGCAAACGCGAAAGGGTAGAGGTTTCTGAAAAATTCAGTTTACATCCCAGGGTATGAAAGGCTACAGTACGCTTTTTTTGCATATAGGGGGCAAAGATAAGGCCAGTTCAAGGTTAATTGGCCATGTATCAGGATGTTAAAAAAAACTATAACCTTAAACCCCAAACCCTAAACTTTAAACCAATTTAGGTATGTTTGCCAGTCTTAAAAACCAAAATCAATGCAGTTTAACAAGATTAACAATATTGTGGGCTGGGCTGTATGCTTGCTTGCCTGTGCTGTATACGTTCTCACCGCAGAAGCCGGAGGTAGTTTCTGGGATTGTGGTGAATTTGTAAGCAGTTGTTTTAAATTACAGATTCCTCACCCACCAGGGGCACCTTTGTTTGTTATGCTGGGCCGCCTATTTATTGTTGTTTTTGGAGATAATCCCATGACTGCAGCGAAAGCTGTAAATAATATGAATGCCCTTGCCAGTGGGTTTACGATTTTGTTTCTTTTCTGGACGATTACTCACTTCGCTAGGCGTATTGTGAATGTGAAAACAACGGATATCCTCACCAGTTCCCAGGCATGGTCTATCATGGGAGCCGGCGTTGTTGGGGCATTGGCTTACACTTTCAGTGATTCTTTTTGGTACAGTGCCGTTGAGGGTGAAGTATATGCCATGTCTTCTTTCTTTACCGCCATCGTTTTCTGGGCAATTCTTAAATGGGAAAACCATGCAGATGAGCCTAATGCAGACAGATGGATAGTTTTTATATTCTTTTTGATGGGGTTATCTATAGGTGTTCACTTATTGAACCTCTTAACCATACCTGCCATTGTAATGGTATATTATTTCCGCAGAAGAGATCATTTCGATTATGCCATTCTGCGTAAATGGTTTCTCCGTTTAACGGCAATTGGCGGAGTGCTTGCATTTATTGGCGCATTGATTATGGCATCCGGAGAATCAAGTGAAAATGTGCCTATGGACGGAACCATGTCAGGTTTAATGCTATTTGGGACCCTGGCCGTGATTGGTATTTTCTTCCTGATTGAAAAAATCAATAAAGACAAAAAAAGTTATTATGGCGGTATATATATTTTCTTTTTTATTGGCTGTCTGATATTGGGTATTGCTTTATTTGTTGTGATCCCTTACTCAATCAAACTGGCTGGTACATTTGATCGCTATTTTGTAAATGATTTTAACCTGCCCTTCTTTTCCGGCTTTGCCTTTTTCTTCCTGATACTGGCGGTATTGATCTGGTTAGGATTGAAATTTGCCGCAAAAAAAGCATGGGCTTATATGAGTCTGGGCTTATGGTCATTAACCTTTTTATTGGTAGGATATAGTGCTTATGTAACTACCATGATCAGAAGTAATGCCAATCCATCAGTAGATATGTATAATGTGGATAATCCAATCAGTCTGGTTGGATACCTGGGTCGGGATCAATATGGGGATTTTCCTCTTCTATATGGGCAGAAATTCACTTCTCAGCCCGTAGATCTGAAAAGCTCCGGCATGCGTTATGAAAAAGCAAGGGATAAATACATTGAAATTGGTCAGGACAGGCACTATGTATATGCTGCAGAAGAGAAAATGGTTTTCCCACGTGTTTGGGATCCAAGTAACGATCAAAATCATGCCGATTACTATGCTTCTTTCTTAGGTATTGGAAAAATGAAAGACGGAACATATGAGCGTCCGCCCAACCAGGTAGATAATATCAAATTCTTTGTTGGCTACCAGATTTACTGGATGTATTTCAGATACTTCATGTGGAATTTTGCTGGTAAGCAGAACGATAACCAGGGGATGTTTAACGGGAATGTGCGTGATGGTAACTGGATCACCGGTATTCCTTTTGTTGATAACCTCTTGTACGGTGATCAAAGTACTATGCCGGATAGTTTGAAAAATAATAAAGCGCATAATACTTTATTTGCTTTGCCCTTTATTTTGGGATTGATTGGTTTATTTTATCAGTTTAAGAAAAGAGGAGATGACGGTTCTGTAAACTTCCTTTTATTTTTCTTCACCGGGTTTGCCATCATATTATACCTGAACCAGGCAGGATACCAGCCTCGTGAACGTGATTATGCGTATGTAGGTAGTTTCTATGCATTTGCGGTTTGGATAGGGTTAGGCGTTTTAAAAGTGCGCGACTGGTTTGCGAAAAGTATGTCGCAGGCAATTTCCGCTTCATTGGCAACCTTGTTATGTTTATTGGCAGTACCGGTTATCATGGCACAACAAGAATGGGATGACCATGATCGAAGCCAGAAACAGTTACCAAGAGATCTTGCCAAAGATTACCTGGAGAGTTGTGCTCCCAATGCCATCCTCTTCACGTTTGGAGATAATGATACTTATCCTCTATGGTATGCACAGGAAGTAGAAGGTATCAGACCGGATATTCGGGTAATCAATAATAGTTTACTGGGAATTGACTGGTATATCAACGAGCTTAGGTATAAAGTAAACCAAAGTGATCCGATAGATATGATCTGGTCGGCCGAGCAGATTGAAGGGTCAAAAAGAGATTATGTATTGTATCGGCCTAAACCGGGTATTCCGGAAGACAGGTATTATGACCTGTACGATATGATGAAAAACTATGTAGGAAGTGATGATCCTGCCAAGATGGAAGACAGAGGCGGCGGAGAAGCACTGAATACTTTCCCTGTAAAGAAATTATCAGTTCCTGTTGATAAAGCATTCGTGCTCAATAATAAGACGGTAAATGCCAATGATAGTGTGGTATCAGAAGTGCATTTTGATATTCCTAAGAATGCCTTGTTGAAAAATGATCTGGCAGTATTGGATATCATTGCGTCCAATAAATGGAAACGTCCTATTTATTTCACCAATCCTGCACTGGACCTGGGTTTTGATCAGTATATCCGAAGAGATGGATTAAGCTATCGCCTGATCCCTGTTCAAAATAGTCGTGTCAACTTCGACTGGATGATTGATAAAGCAATGCATACATTCAGTTCGGGTAATGCGGATAAAAAAGGTGTTTATTTTGATGAAGAAAATCGTCGTCACCTGAATACTATCCGTTCTGCCTATGGTGAATTAGGCCTGGAACTGGCAGCCCAAAACCGTAAACCAGAAGCCATTAAAGTATTGAATAAAGCAGATTCGATGCTAAACCAGGCAAATTTTGCGTATGGTATGACCAGTAGGGGCAATATGCATAACCGTAATTCACTAATGTTCCTGCAGGCTTGTTTGGTGGCACGTGATTCATCTTTAAAGCAGGATTCTTTGCTTATTATTAGTAACCTGATTAATAAAGTAGCGGGTTCACTGAAAACCGATCTGCAACAACAAATGCGCTATTATAATTCATTATCGGGTACGAATGCAGATAATATGTCTGAAGAGAAAAGGATGGCAGAATATTGCCTGAGAAGTGTGGACGAGTTACAGGCAGCGTATAATCCGAAAATACAGATCCCGGGTAAAGTAATGGCTTCTTCAGATTCAGGAAATACAGAAAAAACGAAACCAAAGAAAAAATAATTTTTTCAAAGCATCCCAATCAGGTGCCATTTGATACATTCTCAGAACAGCCGGATATTTGTCCGGCTGTTCTTTTTACAGTTTGACAACATTCCCTGTAATTGATTGTTATTTAGAAGTAATGATGCAAATACATCAATAACAGTTTCTTTATATACTTTTTTGTAGTTTTCAGTTATGATTGGACACCGGTTTATCCATTTCGACCCCAATGAAAATGGGAAAAGCAAGTTTGAACAATTGCTCGACCTTTTCATGCAATTGCTAACCTATACCAATGGTGATGCGGGCGAAGCTTTGCAATGGCTCAATGAACTTGATAAACAATACCAGCTTACAAATGACGAGTATGGCATGGGTGATTTTATTGATGATCTGAAGCAGAATGGATACATGCAGGAGAATCCGCAGGACGGAAGCTTTAAAATAACAGGAAAATCTGAACAAACGATTCGTAAGAAAAGCCTGGAAGAAATTTTCGGGAAACTAAAAAAGACCAAACAGGGTAATCACCAGACATTCAAACCCGGTCAGGGTGACGAGATCAATCCGGATACCCGGCCCTTTCAGTTTGGTGATATGTTGGAACAGATTGATTTTACAGAAAGCATCCGGAATGCCCAGATCAACAGGGGGGTAGAAGCATTTTCATTACAGGAAGAGGATTTGCAGATTAGGGAAAGCGATTTCAAAACGCAGACTTCCACTGTATTGATGATTGATATTTCTCATTCAATGATATTGTATGGGGAAGATAGAATTACGCCCGCTAAAAAAGTAGCGATGGCGCTTAGCGAACTCATCACCACAAAATATCCGAAAGATACCATTGATATCGTGGTGTTTGGAAACGATGCCTGGAGCATTGAAATCAAAGACCTGCCTTATTTGCAGGTGGGGCCATACCATACAAATACGGTAGCCGGACTGGAACTGGCCATGGATATATTACGGAGAAGAAAGAATCCAAATAAGCAAATATTTATGATCACTGATGGGAAACCCACCTGTTTGAAAATCGGTAAAAAATATTATAAGAACAGTTTTGGATTAGACAGGAAAGTAGTAAATCGATGTATCAATCTTGCTGCACAATGTAAAAAATTGAAGATACCCATTACTACATTTATGATTGCATCCGATCCTTATTTGCAAAAGTTTGTACAGGAGTTTACAGAGATGAATAACGGGAAAGCTTTTTTTGCATCTTTAGATAAACTCGGGGCATTTATATTTAAAGATTTTGAAAGTGGGAAGAGGAAGACGGTTTATTAAGGGTTGGCTTTTAGCTATTGGCTGTTAGTTATATGTAGTAAAGTATTAGTTCGCTTTTTAAAATAATATACTGTATCGTTTCAATTACAGGGAATGTAGAAACACAATATTTATCAATCATCAGTTAGTCAGATAAAATGGATAGTAAGAAAATTACCACATTAGGGCAGTTAAAAAAGAGTAAGTATAGAAGTAAATCTGTAAAGGAAGAGATACGGGATAACCTGATTTTGTCGATTCGGAATAAAGAAAATCCATTCACGGGTATATTGGGCTATGAGGATACAGTAATACCTGATACGGAGCGTGCTTTATTGAGCAGACATAATATCTTATTTCTTGGATTGAGGGGGCAAGCCAAAACCCGTATGGCCAGGCAGATGGTTGATTTGCTGGATGAATACATTCCTGTTGTAGCCGGCACGGAAGTAAATGATGATCCGCTGAATCCGCTTAGCAAATACGCTAAAGATATGATTGCGGAACATGGTGATGAAACGCCTATTCAATGGTTGCACAGGTCAGAGAGATATGGGGAGAAACTGGCTACTCCGGATGTAAGTGTTGCCGACCTTATCGGTGATATTGATCCGATTAAAGCGGCTAACCTGAAACTGAGTTTTGCCGATGAAAAAGTGATTCATTATGGCATTATACCCAGAAGCAACCGCGGCATATTTGTGATCAATGAATTGCCAGACTTACAGGCAAGGATTCAGGTGGCATTATTTAATATTTTACAGGAAGGTGATATTCAGATACGGGGGTTTAAACTTCGGATGCCACTGGATATTTTATTTGTGTTTACGGCTAATCCGGAAGATTATACTAACCGCGGTAGTATTGTAACCCCATTGAAAGATCGTATCGAGAGCCAGATACTCACCCATTACCCTAAGGATATCGAAACCTCACTGGCCATTACAGATCAGGAAGCGGATCTTTTACCAGCACAAAAGGAAAGAGTGGTAGTCAGTGATCTGGTAAAAAGACTGGTAGAGCAGGTCGCTTTTGAAGCGCGAACCAATGAGTATGTTGACAAAAAAAGCGGTGTTAGTGCAAGGTTAACCATAGCTGCATTCGAAAATGCGGTAAGCAGTGCGGAAAGAAGGGCGATTATTCATAATGAATCACAGACACAGGTCTGGATCAGCGATTTATCAGGTATTATCCCCTCTATAACCGGTAAAATAGAATTGGTATATGAAGGAGAACAGGAGGGGCCTTACCAGGTGGCATTGAACCTGCTCGACAAATCGATCCGTACCCAGTTTATTCAATATTTTCCCAATCCAGAACAGGTTAAAAAGAAAAGAGTAACCGGGAAAAAATCGACAGATGAAAAGGAAGTAGAAAACCCCTACAAAGCCATTACCCGTTGGTTTGATGCAGGGAATCACCTGGATCTATTACTGGATATGAAAGATGCAGATAAGATTGCTGCGCTCTACCAGGTGGATGGTTTATATGGGTTTGTAAAAAAATATTTCCCTCAGGCCAATGCAAAAGAAAATGCATTGCTCATGGAATTTGTATTACATGGTTTATCTTCTTATTCTGTAATCAGCAAAAAAAGCCTGGATGGTAAAATAGAATTCAAGGACCTGATGGGTAGTATGATGAACCTGGGCTCCCTTAATCTGGGTGCTGAGGATGACGAATTCAATGAAGAAGATTATCAATAACAACAGGGAATGGGCTGCTAAAACTTAATTCCAATTGATGCCCCACCATAGAATGGGATCAACCCTTCTGAAGTAAGCAAAGGAGACAAAAAGACGCGATAACTCCAGCCTTTTTTGATGGGTTGATACCGGTAACCAAAATTGAAATAGGCAACAATCGTAGAAGAGGTATTGTCGAAATATTTATTATGGGCTGAAATGGAAACGGGACAAATTCCGGCACCAATTTCAGCAAATTGACTTTCTGAACCGGTGATATAGTTAATGCCAACTGGAACTGTAAATACTCCTGATTTACCTGCACCATAACCACCCATCCCCGCGCGGAAACCAAAACCTGTCTGGCCTTTGAATCTTTGTTCATAGTTGATGGTAACCAGGCCAGGCCCGCCACCTTCGAGATATAATGACTGTGCATTTTTTTCTCCGGAAAGATCTGATCTCTGGGCATTGGCAGCCAGGGAGAATAGAATTAAAAGGGAAAGGAGGATATAATTGCGTGTCATAGCGTACAGAAGAAGGCATATTAAGTGCCAATCTTCAGCTATAGCGAAAAAAGGGAAGAATTATTTTAATTGTTATGGATACTTAGCTGCTAAATGAGCTCTTTTAGTTTATCTACAACAGTATCTATTTCTTCCTGGTTATTGTGTTTGCTGAAAGAAAACCGGACAGTAACCTGGTTAGGGTTATTATTTATGGCCCTGATAACATGCGAACCCTGATCGGCACCACTGGTACAGGCACTTCCTCCACTGGCACAAATATGATTGATATCGAGGTTAAAGAGGATCATTTCGCTTTTTTCCGTTTTAGGGAAACTGGCACTTAGTACCGCGTAAAGGCTATTTCCGAGAGAATCTCCATTAAAAGCTACCCCCTTAATATTCTTTTTTAGCTTTTCAATCATGTAAAGCTTCAGACCCTTGATATAGGCACTGTCTTTCTCATAATTTTCAGTAGCCATTTGCAAAGCTTTGGCAAAACCAATAATGCCATACAAGTTCTCTGTGCCTGCACGCATATTTCTCTCCTGACTTCCGCCGTGTACAAAGGGTTTTATTTTAACATTTTCATTGATGTACAACATACCCACACCCTTTGGTCCATGAAATTTGTGCCCGGCACCGGTAATAAAATGAACAGGCGTGTTCCTCAGATCAAATGGAAAATGCCCAACTGTTTGAACCGTATCACTATGAAAAATAGCGTTGTATAATTTACATAATTCACCAACAGCATGAATATCCAGCATATTGCCAATTTCATTATTGGCATGCATTAAAGTAACCAAACATTTTTCTTCGCTTCCAGCCAGCAATTTTTCAAGGTCCTCAAGATCAATATGACCATTGGGTAACAGTTTGACATAACTAACGGCTGCTTCACCAGAATGAAAAAGATGTTCAACCGTGTGTGTGGTAGCATGGTGTTCAATTACGGAACTGATAATGTGTTTGCAACCCAGATCTCGCACAGCGGCTGTAATGGCGGTATTACTACTCTCTGTTCCCCCGCTGGTAAAAAATATTTCTGCAGGATGTGCGTTCAGTATTTTTGCTACGCTTTTCCGGGCATTCTCAATGGCCATCCTGGATTCCCGGCCATAACTATAGATAGAGGAAGGGTTGCCAAAATGAGTTGTCAGATAGGGCATCATCGCATCCAAAACCTCTGGATCCAAGGAAGTAGTTGCAGCATTATCAAAATATATTCTTTCCATTCGGAACAAAATTAGAAAATAAAATCTAAAAAGGGGGTACGAGTTAGAGGTTGCGTGTTGCGTGCTTCGGGTTCCCTTTCTGCTTTTTCCTGTAACCCGCAACACGCAACCTGTAACCTATTTATTTCGCTTCATTAATATCCTGCATCAACCTTTTGGCAATATTAGCCGCGGTGGTTTCGAAATTACTTTCAGCATAAATCCGGATAATGGGCTCCGTATTGCTGGTGCGTAAATGAACCCAATCATTTTCAAACTCAATTTTTAATCCGTCTTCTGTGTGAATCTTATTCTTTTTATATTTCTTTTTAATATGGTCAAATATCTTTTTAATATCAAATCCGCTGCTTAATTCAATTTTGTTCTTACTCATAAAATAGTCAGGATAAGTATTTCTTAACTGCCGGGCTGATTTTTTCTCTTTGGCAAGATGGGTGAGAAATAAAGCAATACCAATCAATGCATCACGTCCATAATGCAAATCCGGTACAATAATTCCTCCATTACCTTCTCCGCCAATTACTGCATGTACTTCTTTCATTTTGGTAACTACATTCACTTCTCCTACGGCACTGGCGGTATAGACTCCTCCATGTTTTACAGTAATATCATGTAAGGCACGGGTGGATGACATATTACTTACCGTATTGCCTTTGCGTTGACTGAGTATATAATCCGCTACTGCCACCAGGGTATATTCTTCTCCAAACAGGCTGCCATCTTCACAAACAAAACAAAGACGATCCACATCGGGATCTACCGCAATACCCAAATCCGCTTTCTGTTTATTTACTTCAGTACAGAGTTCTCTCAGGTTTTCAGGAAGCGGTTCGGGGTTATGGGCAAATTTGCCGTTTACTTCCCCGTTAAGTACAGTAATATCTTTCGGAGCAACACCCAATGCCTTTAACAAGGCCGGCACAGCAATTGCACCGGTACTGTTAATGGCATCCAGCACAATGGAAAATTTAGCTTTTTTAATAGCCGTAATATCCACCAGCGGATAAGCAATCACTGCATCAATATGTTGTTGAAGAGCCAGGTCATTGATGGTATGGCTACCTAATTGATCTACCGAAACAAAATTGAAATCTTCGCGGGCGGCAATATCCAGTACTTTCAAGCCTTCCTCTCCACTGATGAATTCACCTTTCCCGTTCAATAATTTAAGTGCATTCCATTCTCTGGGGTTATGACTGGCAGTTAAAATAATACCTCCCGCAGCCTTTTCAAAAACTACCGACATTTCCACCGTAGGGGTGGTGCTTAAGCCAAGATCAATCACATCCAGTCCCAGTGCTATTAACGTATTAACAACCAGTCCTTGTACCATTTCCCCACTAATTCTTCCATCCCTGCCGATCACTATTTTTCTATTATCCGATTGATGGGTTAGCCATGTGCCAAAAGCAGCAGAAAAGCGAACCACATCCAAAGGACTCAGTGTATTTCCGGGTTGGCCGCCAATAGTGCCCCGAATACCTGAAATGCTCTTAATCAATGCCATGAAACTGGGTTTTATGATACCTGCAAACATAATAGAAATTTTTTGTTTGGCTTGTGCCCTTAATTTTGCAGCATCAAAGAATATTATGGGGGATAAAGCGTGGTATAAAGACTGGTTCAATTCACATTACTATCACCTGTTGTACCAGCACAGAGATGAGGAAGAAGCCCTTCAGTTTATTCATACCCTGATTGGCTACCTGAAACCCGAACCCGGAAGTACGATGCTGGATGTGGCTTGCGGAAAAGGACGTCATAGTAAGGCACTTGCCGATATGGGTTTTGATGTTACTGGTATTGATCTTTCTCTGGCTTCTATCGAGTTGGCTAAGCTCGATGAGGGACCTAATCTTCATTTTTACCAGCATGATATGCGGTTACCATTCTGGATAAACTATTATGAATTTGCGTTTAATTTCTTTACCAGTTTTGGGTATTTCAAAACAAGAAGAGAGCATGATAATGCGATCCGAACGATTGCACAAAGTTTACAACCGGGTGGCATTTTTGTGATCGATTACCTCAATGTTCATTTTTTTGAGGATACAACAGAAAAATTAATGACCACTACTATTGAAGGGGTTAGTTTTCATATTACCAAATGGCAGAATGAGGACCATTTTTTTAAGCAGATACAGATTACAGATGATCAAAATAAAACCCTTAGACATTTATACACAGAAAGAGTAGCCAAGTTTACACTTGGAGATTTTACAGAAATGCTATCCTACCAGGGGATGCAGGTACAGCAAGTGTTTGGAGATTATCAGTTGGGCAGATATGATCTGAAAAAATCTCCCAGGATGATTATCGTTGCGAAAAAAAATAAGTATTAGCAAATGGGGTTCTTTCGCATATTTTTTCTCTAAAAAACAAGGAAGAAATTATATTAATTATTAGGTATCAGCAATGGCTTTACCGGCTTGCGATTGTATTTGGGGTTGATATATAGTGGTGATTGAATAGCCGGTGATTCTGAATCAATCGGAGGCTCAACTATTTTAGATTTCTGGTCCTGTATCTTCGGAAACCCTTCAATGGGCATCTTGGAAATGTATCCACCATCGGGCACTAAAACGGACATATGATCAATCCCCGATTCGTAAATATCTGATCCCATCCCATTATTGCCTTTGAAGGTTAGAGTGGGCAGGTTACCGATAAACCCGTTAGGCATGCCATCCTGGGTGGGTTGATTCTTATTTTTTTGTAAGTATCCCTGTAGTTTACGGAAAGAGCTGGTATCATTTACATGAATACTGAATTTGCTCGATAAGTTGGTGATTTCTTCTATTTGCGTAGGACTGACCCCAGAAAAAACGCCTTGAGGAATCTTATTTAGAATAGTATGGGAATTGGTTTTCTGTTGTTGAAAGCCCGGCACAGGTATATTTCCAGGTATAGTAGTGGTTACCTGGGAAAACCCCTCAAATCCTATAAAAAGCAGTAGTAAAATCAGCCATGATTTTCTCATGCACCTAAAATACAAAAAAATGCAAAAACAAATATCAAAAAAATGTTAACCCTTTGCCCGGAATTCATCACTCCGACAAGCAACCTATCCTCCTTTCAGCTCCTCAGCCATCCTATCTTCCATCTAAACTATTGACCTATTAATTTATCTTTACAAAATATGTCAGGTTATCTTCTGTCAATTTCGTTTTTTCAAGAATGCCTACAATGGCTGGAGCGATGGGATGCCTATCTGTTTTTGAAAATCAATACAGTATGGACCAATCCTGTTCTCGACAGTATTTATCCCTGGTGGCGGGATGCTAATGCCTGGATTCCTCTTTATTTATTTCTGCTGCTTTTTGCCATCATGAATTTTAAAAAGAAAGCATTCCCCTGGATACTATTTGCAGTGCTTACGTTAGTGCTGACCGATCAGTTGAATAGCACTTATATCAAAAACTGGGTAGGCAGGTTACGTCCCTGTAGTGACCCCAATTTTATGGGGCATGTCAGGCTTTTGTTAAATAATTGTTCAGGGGGCTTTAGCTTCCCATCTTCACATGCTGTCAATCATTTTGGGTTTGCCATGTTTGTTTTTCTCACATTACGCCCCATATTTAAAAAATGGGGGTATCTTTTGTTTTTCTGGGCAGGGAGCATCGTGTATGGTCAGGTATATGTGGGTGTTCATTATCCCATTGATATATTATGTGGTAGTATATTGGGATGTTTACTTGGGTATATGATGGCAACTATTTTTAATAAAAAGATCGGGGTATTGAATACGGATACGCTTTAATTTACGGACATGATTAGCCAACGTTCAGTTTTAATGATTCTTGCCCTTTGCGTGATTACCTATTTATTGGGTATGACCCTGGTTCCTCTTATGGATATTGACGCTTCACAGTATGCTTCTATCAGCCGGGAAATGCTGGCAAACAAGAGCTACCTGAAAATATATGATCTGGGAATAGATTATCTGGATAAACCACCTATGCTGTTCTGGTTATCTGTTATCAGCATGAAATTATTCGGGGTACACGATTGGGCCTACCGCTTGCCTTCTTTACTGTTTGCCATATTATCCGTGTATAGTACCTATCAATTGGCAAAGGTATTTTACCGTAAAGAGATTGCTCAGTTAAGTGCACTTGTATTGGCCAGCTCTCAGGCGATGTTCCTGATTACACATGATGTTCGTTGTGATACGATGTTAATGGGCTGGGTAATTTTCAGTATCTGGCAAATGGCTGAATGGTATAAGAATGGGGGATGGAAGCATTTTCTGCTCGCATTTATTGGTATTGCCGGTGGAATGATGACAAAAGGTCCCATTGCCTTAATGGTTCCGGCTTTTGCATTCGTGCCACATTTTATACTGCAAAGAAACTGGAAACAATTGTTTCGTTGGGAGTATATACTGGGCTTATTAATTATTGGCATATTGCTGATACCCATGAGTATTGGATTGTACCAGCAATTTGATCTGCATCCGGGGAAACTCATTAATGGTGTTCCGATCAAATCGGGGCTTCGTTTTTATTACTGGACACAAAGTTTTGGAAGATATACAGGTGAAAATGTATTTCATGAAATGAGCTATTTCACTTTTCTTCTGGAAAATATGCTTTGGAGTTTTTTGCCCTGGATATTTTGTTTTTTGTTGGGACTTGTATTTTCCTTGATAGAACTGGTCAAAAAGAAATTTCGCATCGAGGCAAAAGAGGAGTGGATCAGTACCGGTGGTTTTATAGTAACTTATTGTATTCTGGCAAGAAGCCAGGCACAATTGCCACATTATATTTTTGTTGTATTTCCTTTGGCAGCGATTGTAACAGCACGGTTTTTATATCGGTTATTTTATACTGGGGAATTGCTGAGGTGGAAACGGCCTTTGTTAATACTACATGCCGTAGTCTTCTCTTTGCTTTGGGCAGCTGTGATCGTATTAATGGCCTGGCCTTTTGAACAGGTGCCTAAATATGTGGCTGGTATAGCCGGTTTTTGTTTTGTATTTTTTCTGTTATTGATGGGTTCCCATAAAAAAAGCTTTCCTATGCATCTTGAACTGGCTTTTTTTACAATTATTGGAGTGAATGTTTTTCTGAATACTGCTTTTTATCCATCCTTATTAAAATACCAGTTGGGTAATGACGCTGCTGCATTTATTAAAGATCAGCATATACCCAAACAGGATCTCAGTATCTATGGAATAGGTGCGGGTGGTTCCTTTTATTTTTATAATGATTACCTGTTCAACACCAAAAAAAGCCCCCATGATTTTCAGGAAAATGAAATCGTGTTAACGGCGAAAGACAGTTTACCGGTATTTCAGCAACTATTTCCTAAACTTAAAATAATGCATGAGGGAAACCATTTTGGGGTTTCACAGCTAACTTTGCCTTTTCTGAATCCCGAAACAAGGGAAAAGGAATTGCCCAAATACCTGATCATCGACCTTAGCGGGAATCGATGAGGTAATTGGAGCCTATTTGATTAGATTTGGCAAAATCCATGACAGAAATCCTTATCATATTAGTACTGGTCATCATTAATGGATTATTCTCTATGGCCGAGATCGCTTTGATTTCTGCCAGAAAAGCAAGACTCGAAGCCCAGGCCTTAAAGGGCGACCCGGATGCTAAAAGAGCACTCAACCTGGCTAATCACCCCGATACTTTTTTATCAACTGTACAAATAGGGATTACCGTAATCGGGGTATTCACGGGGATTTATTCCGGCGACAGGTTTAAGCAACCCCTTCAACAATGGCTGTCTGGTTTTGAACTTACCAGACAATATAGTGCCACCATTGCAACAGTATGTATTGTAATCATACTTACTTATTTATCCCTCGTTTTAGGAGAGTTGGTTCCTAAAAGGATCGGATTAAGTGACCCTGAAAAAATAGCAAAAGCCGTTGCCGGTCCTATGCGTTTTATCAGTTGGATCATGCACCCCTTTATCTGGTTATTAAGCAAGTCTGCCCATTTCATTGTCAGTTTACTGAAAATAAAAGATAATGAGAACCAAGTAACCGAAGAAGAGATTAAAGCCATCATCAGCGAAGGAACGGAGCAGGGTGCGATAGAAGAAGCAGAACAGGAGATTATTGAAAGGGTATTTCATCTGAGCGACAGGAATATCACCTCATTGATGACGCATCGCACAGATATTATCTGGCTGAATGGTAATAAAACCGTAGAAGAACTAAAAGAGGAATTGTCTGATATGATCCATTCTGTATACCCCGTATGTGAGCGTACGATTGACCAGATCAAGGGTGTGGTTTCGATCAAGGACCTTTTTTCTGCACCAGATGGGGCAACTGTGTTTTCCATTATGAAGCCGGCGATGTATGTTCCTGAAAACAATACCGCTTACCAGGTATTGGAAAAATTCAGACAAACCAAAATCCACCAATGTTTTATTGTGGATGAATATGGAACTGTATTGGGGTTAATGACCTTAAATGATATTCTCGAAGCCATAGTAGGAGATATACCTCAGGAAGAAGATGAGGATTTTGGTATTACCAAAAGAGCAGATGGCAGCTACCTGATTGATGCCCAGATGCCCTTCTATGATTTTTTATCTCATTTTGATAAAACGGAATGGATGCTGGAAGGCGATCAGGATTTTGATACCCTCGCCGGATTCATTATTCATCAGTTGGAGCGAATACCCGCTACCGGCGATAAACTGGAATGGAAAGTATTTACCTTTGAAATCGTTGATATGGATAATCACCGAATTGACAAAGTACTGGTATCGACTGAAGAACCTTTAGACCTGGGTCATGCTTAAAAATCAAATACTGCGATTGTTTTCGGATAATCCAGTTTCCAGCTTTTCTCAGTCCCCTTGCTTTTAACATGGAAAATATTGGTCTGACTACTCTCATAATCATATAACATACTGCAATCCACTTCCATCTTTTTGACTTCCGGTATTTTTGCTATTTCAAAATAACTCCAGGCACTTTCTTTTTGTATCTCATAGCCAATAAAGGAAAAAGAAACCGGTTTCCCATTGATCTTGATATGTAATTTCTGACTAATATAATTACTGATCTGTTTATCAATAAATGCTTTATCTATTGGGGTATTGATATCTATTTTACCGGGGGTATATTTTCGAAGTGTCTTTTCCAGGTCTTCAGTAAATACCCTTACACTGATTTCAACGGTTTCCGCTTTTGCATTATGATTGATTTCAATCACGGATACAAAAAAAGGGTGTAACAGGGCAATTAGTCCTGTGGTTATCCATTGAACCATTATATTTACCATTCAACCATGATTTTTTTTCCATTACAAATGTCATCATTAATTTGACTTATCGCACATGAATGATTTCAATTTATATTTTGAGATAGGGTTCAGGCATATAGCCGACCTGAAGGGCTATGACCATATCCTTTTTGTAATGGCGCTCTGTTTGCGCTATGAATTTACCGACTGGCGAAAATTACTCATTCTGGTAACGGCATTTACCATCGGTCATTCTATTACACTGGCATTGAGCGTATTTAACCTGGTATCTTATTCTGTTAAATGGATCGAGTTTCTGATACCGGTTACTATCGTGCTGACTACCATCAGTAATGTATTTGTGAAGAAGTTTGTTTTTAAATCAAAATTCCCGCTTATTTATTTTTTAGCGCTTTTTTTTGGTCTGGTGCATGGTTTGGGGTTTAGTAATTACCTGAAAAGCCTGTTGGGTACTGATCATAGTGTTGTTTGGCAATTGCTGGCATTTAATATTGGGCTGGAAGCCGGACAGCTCATCATCGTTCTTTGTGTATTGTTAATATCTTTAGTGTTTACCCGCATACTCAGATGCAGCCGGAGAGAATATATTTTGTATTTTTCAGGCGGCATTTTTGCAGTTGCGTTGCAAATGGCTATTGAAAGAATTCCATAATAAACCAAAATAACAATGAGAAAAATCGCTTTTCTGGGTATGGTATTGGGTTTTGTATTGCAGTTATCTGCACAAAACATCATGAATAACCCAACTTCGAACCATGGTAATAAGTTTGAACAACTGGGTACCATACTGCCTACTCCCAATGAGTATCGAACAGCCAGTGGTGCCCCAGGAACAAAATACTGGCAGCAAAGGGCCGATTATGATATCAAGTGTGAACTGGATGAGCCAAATTTCAAATTGAAAGGAAGCGAAACGGTTACTTACTATAATAATTCTCCCGATGTGTTAACCTATTTATGGCTTCAGTTAGATGAAAACCAGCATAGTACGGTGAATAACGCAAATTATCAAAGTTCCAGTACGCTGCCCCGTTCAGTTAGTACGGGTATGATTGATCAGTTAGAATCGCAGAAAGTGGATAATGGATATGGTGAGATCATTTCAAAAATCACGGATATTACCGGGAAGCCTTTGAAATATATCATTAATAAAACCATGATGCGCATTGATCTTCCTACGCAGTTGAAACCCGGACAAAAAATCGTGTTCAATATTGACTGGTCTTATAAAGTATCCAATAAATCAGTGATGGGAGGAAGAGGTGGATATGAGATATTCTCTGAAGATGGTAATGCTCTTTTTACTATGACACAATGGTTCCCAAGACTATGTGTGTATAGTGATTTTCAGGGATGGCAGAATCACCAGTTTGCCGGAACAGGAGAGTTTGCATTGGCATTTGGTAATTATACTGTTGCAATTACAGTTCCTGCTGACCATGTAATCATGGGTACCGGAGAGTGCCAGAATTATGCACAGGTATTATCGCCTGCCCAACAGGCTCGCTGGGCAAAAGCGCAGGTAGCCAAAGAACCTACAGAAGTGGTTACCCTGGCCGAAGCAGTGGCAGCAGAAAAGCAAAAAAGTAAGCAAAAGAAAACCTGGATATTCAAAGCCCAGAATGTAAGAGATTTTGCATGGGCAGCCAGCCGCAAATTTGTTTGGGATGCAATGCCTGCCTATATAGAGGGAAAGAAAGTAATGTGTATGAGTGCATATGCAAAAGAAGCATATGGCCTGTATCGTAAATACTCTACTAAACTGGTAGCACATACGATTAAAACCTATTCTAAATTTTCTATTCCTTATCCCTACCCAGTGGCACAAAGTATTGAAGCCAATAATGGGATGGAATATCCAATGATTTGTTTTAATAACGGACGTACCGAAAAAGATGGTACGTATAGCGAGAATACAAAAAATGGAATGGTAGGCGTAATCATTCATGAAGTAGGGCATAATTTCTTCCCAATGATTGTGAATAGTGATGAACGCCAATGGACCTGGATGGATGAGGGTTTGAATAGTTTTGTAGAATACCTCACAGAAGAACTGTATGATAATAAATTTCCTTCACGTAGGGGGCCAGCCTGGGGAATCGTAGATTATATGAAGTCGCCAAAGGAACAACTGGAACCGATCATGAGTAATAGTGAAAATATTATCAGCCTGGGTTCGAATGCCTATGCGAAACCATCAGCGGGTCTGAATATTTTACGTGAAACCATTATGGGTCGTGAGCTGTTTGATTACGCATTTAAAGAATATGCAAGAAGATGGGCTTTCAAACACCCGACACCTGCAGATTTTTTCAGAACCATGGGTGATGCAAGTGGTGAGAACCTGGATTGGTTTTTTAGAGGTTGGTTTTTTGGGATTGAACCTTGTGACATTTCTATTGATAGCGTTCGTCATGCTGTATATGATCCCAATGCAACTCCTTCGGCAGGAGGTGGTGGTTTTGGCGGAAGAGGTGGTGCAAGACCCGGTGGATTTGGTGGCAATGGCCCACGCGGAATTGCCAAACCATTGGTGAATCCTTTCGAAGACATTTCAAAAGTTCGTAACCGTACAGATAAAAATATTGTATTCTTAACAGATGCAGATACCAGCCTTCGTGATTTTTATTGGAAATATGACAGAGGTTTGGAGCCTTATGATTCTGTAACTAAACTACCTGCACCAACTCCGGGAGCAGCAACTGCCCCTGAGCCACTGACGGATGCTGAAAAAGAAAAATACGGTAACGTGCATTTGTATGAGATTAGTTTCAGCAATAAAGGTGGTCTGGTGATGCCCATTATTGTAGAATTTACATTTGCAGATGGAACCAAAGAAACAGAAAGGATCCCTGCTCAGATATGGAGAAAGAATGAGAAAAACGTGACCAAATTGTTTATGACAAAACAAAAAGCCGTAAGTATCCAGCTTGATCCTATGAAAGAAACAGCAGATATTGATGAAAGCAATAACAGCTGGCCAAAAACAGATGTTACTGATAGATTTTCATTGTTCAAAGGCAGGGTTGCCGGCGGACGTGGTGGGGGCGGTGGTGCCCAGGGTTTAAACCCGATGCAGGCTGCACAAAAAAAATAGGCTAGCAAAACAAAATATAAAGACACTTGATTAATTTCAGGTGGCTTTTTAAATGAATATTTATGAAGAAAATATTTCTGGTTAGCTTTTGGCTTCTGGTAGTCGTTTCTGCTTTTGCGGGTAGGGTAGATACGGTATCTATCTATAGCAAGGCATTGAAAAAGGAAACCCGTTTAGTAATCATAACACCATCAGGCCTAAAAGAAAAAACCGACCATTTGCCAGTAGTTTACCTGCTTCATGGGTACAGTGGTAACTATAGCAGTTGGTTGCATGATGCACCCCAATTGATTGCTAAATCAGATGAGCTGAATATGATCCTGGTTTGTCCTGATGGCGGCTATAGCAGTTGGTATTTTGATAGTCCAATTGATAGTACATTTCGGTATGAAACCTATATTACCACTGAGTTAATACCTTATATCGACCAAAAATATCCAACGATACCGGATAGAAAATTTCGGGCTATTACGGGACTAAGCATGGGGGGCCATGGTGCTTTTTATCTGGCTTTTCGTCATAAAGACCTGTTTGGGGCAGCGGGAAGTATTTCTGGCGGGGTAGATATACGCCCTTTTCCAAAAAGCTGGCAATTAGACAAAGTATTGGGTAATCAGGAAGAGCATAAAGAGAATTGGGAAAAGAATACGGTGATCAACCTGGCAGATCAATTAAAAAACGGTGAACAAAAAATCACTTTTGATTGTGGAACGGCTGATTTTTTTCTGGTGGTTAACCGAAACCTTCACCAAAAATTACTCGACAAAAACATAGACCATGACTATGCCGAACGACCTGGGCAGCATAATAAAGGGTATTGGGGGAATAGTATCGATTACCAGTTATTGTTTTTTAAAAAATATTTTACTGAGAAATAAGTAGTATGATGTAATTTTTTCTATTATCAACAAACCTGCTTAACTCAACCTTTACAAAATAAAACCTACACAATGAAACGATTCGTATCCTTGCTTTTTTGGATTGTAATAGCTACTTCTTCCAGGGCTGCCCATGTTGATTCGATTGCTATATTTAGCAATAGCATGCATCATACCATTAAAACTGTGGTAATCACACCTTCCAATTATTCTAAAGAAAAAACAAAGAATTTCCCTGTAGTCTATATGCTGCATGGGGCAGGAGGGAGTTATTCTGGCTGGATAAAATATGTTCCACATATTCAGAAACTGGCAGATGATTTTCAGATGATCTTGGTTTGCCCGGATGGGGCTTCCACCAGTTGGTATTTTGATAGCCCGATAGATAGCAGTTTTCGGTATGAAACATTTGTGGGTACAGAAGTACCTCAATATATAGACGCGAATTACAGAACCATTGCAGACAGAAAGGCCCGGGCGATTATGGGATTGAGTATGGGTGGCCATGGCAGTTTATTTTTAGGATTCCGCCATTCCGATATCTTTAGTGCCTGTGGAAGCACTAGTGGCGCTTTGCATGTATCCGTTATAACAAAGGGATATGGAGTTGAATTGAGGTTAGGGGATACAGCAGTTAACCGGAAATACTGGCATGACTGGAGTGTATTGAATGTAATTGATCAGTATCCAAAAGACTCACTCGCCATTATAATGGATTGCGGCACTGAAGACAGTGTATTGATGATGAACAGGATGGTGCATGAAAAAATGCTGAAACTGAAAATTCCGCATGACTATATCGAGCGGCCGGGTGAACACAATTGGAAATACTGGAACAACTCAGTGGATTACCAGCTTTTCTATTTTTACAAATATTTTCATAAAGCCATCGGATGGGAGAGTAGATAGTGGTTATTGAATAACGGATTTTTTCTTCGCTGCTTTCTGACCAAAAGTTGGTGCAGGTACAATTTTGGGCAGTAAAGGCCCCGCATTACGATTCGTAGTGGTTGTGTCGGATACTTTGTTTAATTTTTTCATGGGATCATCTCCTGGGTCCTGCAAAATATCCAATACATAATTTTCAACCTTGATCAGGTTGCCATAATCAGGATTATAATACTTCCATGGGCCGTTTTTAATTGACTGGCCCTCTGTTTTTACAACCACTTTTTCAAAATGATCTGCGTTGACAGGATCCTGTACGATTATCGTATCATATGCTTTATCGGGGTTCGAAGGTGGTCTCCAGGATTCTTCGCGTTCCAAACCTGCCAGGGTAAAATAGAGGCATCTGCCGCTTTTATTACCCCATTTAAAATTTTCTTCAGCCAGTTTATCCCCCATCAGGTTAAATTTTCTCCATAACCCTTCTTTCTTATCATTTATGAAAACGCCTTCTTCCTCAAAACCCGGGTTACCCCTGAGTGGGTCAACGTGTACAATCCATTTCCCCTGTTTCAATCCCTTCACATCTGTACAATTCAGGGTATCCTTGAAAATGCCAATTTTATACGTTACACATTGGCTATCGCCAAAATAACCTAATAACATGAGCAATATGAAAATCCTGTATCGCATAACGATTGAATTGATAATACGAATTTACCGATATTTTAGGGATTAGTGAGAGGTCATTAGGTCATTGGTCATCAGGTCTTTTTTTTAAGTATCCATAGATCCTGGCCTCCCAGCTTGTGTAGGTTTGCATTGCCGGGATAATAGTCCAGAATAGTAAACAATGGACTAACCAGTTTTTTGAAATGGTTTTGATTGTGGTAGGTGGACATCATTCGATGCCCATGACGGGGATATGATTTGGTAAAAATTCCCTCCCTGGCAAGTATTCTTTTTTCACCAGGTAACAAATCCGGAAGATAAAAATCCCCCTGGGTGCTTATGAGTAATATGCCATCTTTCTTTAGGATACGGGCAAGTTCATTCAGCCAGTCACCTTGTTGATCTGCGTCAATATGGGTAAGTACAGATATTCCATAAACCAGGTCAAATATAGAATCAGAATAGGGTGTAGGGATAAAACTGTTAACTGTTGTAAAACTGATACCTGGAATATGTGATTTGTTCCATTGAATACGATCTTCATTACTATCACATCCATATAATACAGCACCCGGATATACAATTGGTAAATGCCTAATGATTCTTCCTGCTCCACAACCCCAATCCAAAATTACGGGCATTGGATCAGGCAGGTAATCTTTTGTCCATTCCCTTATCTCGCTTGCTGCCAAAACCCCATCTTCTATAAATTGCTGATACCTGAGTTGATAAGTCTCATAAAGATCATAATCTGAAGGAAGGCTAATAGAAGGATTTTTTTTCCTGTATAATTCATTAGCCCTTTTTTGTTGAAATTGTGTAAACCGAAAAAGGAACCGGTCAAGCTTTCCGGCCAGACCTAACTGGTAAATACAATATTTAATCAGGGGCTTTAGTAATCGCATTGTGGGTTTTGGAGCCTCTTTATTTGGTCAGACCTGCCATTTTTTCAGCGTGTAGAATCGATAGTCCATTCTGTAAATCCAAAGCCTGTATGCTTCCGATATGGGTATTTTTCATTAGTATATCAATACGGTTGCCCTGCTTGAATAATTGAAGTCTCCCTTTGAAAATACTTGTTTCTGTCAGTAAGATACACTGCTCCAGTTTACGTATGGATTCTTTACGACAAACCAATTCTTTTTCATTCTCCATAATGATCAATCGAATTCGGTGATCATTATTTTCAATGATCAGTTTATGGGATTGAGTAAGCTGGAATTGGATCATATTTTTTCCAATATTTTTTTTATCTCCAATAGAATAGGGTTCCAACCCTGTCCGCCATTATAAGATTCTGCATACCTTCTTTCTCCATCGGCAACAATGCTATAGTCTCCCTGTGTAACTACCAATAGGGTTTGACCATTTTCTTCTGATATTTCGTAGGTTACGGTCAGGTAGTTTTCCGGAATATCTTCCATGGTGGAATTCGGATCAAAAACTGTATACACAAGAGATTTGCCTGGTTGGATGCTAACAATATTTCCCTTTACAAAAATCATTTCTTTTCCTTCATAACTGCCTTTCCAAAGTAAAGGGCTTCCGGGTTGCCAGTCAGAAACGGTTTCACACCCAAACATATACTTTTTGGTTTCTTCCGGGTTGGTCAATGCATTCCATACCTGAGCGTTAGGTGCTTTGATGGGAATACTGTTTTGTATCAATAAAGGAGTTGGCATTTTATATAAAATTTAAATGGGCAGTAAAATACAATTTTTCTATTGGAGAAAGATAAGTAGATAAAAGTTTTACCGTAATATAGCCCGAAGCAGATTTTACTTAAAGAAGTATTGTGCAGGTCAAAGTTGAAGCCACCAATTGGAGAAAGTAGTAGGTGAATCAAATACAACTTCCTGGCCAATCATGGGTGTTAGTAAGGGTATTCCTTTATTAGCTGCAATAATGCTAATAATAGGCGCATCCCAATCATGGTTAGCTAAAGCGAATTTAGCCCAGTGTACGGGCATTAATTTTTTCGCCCGGAGATCTTCTGCAGCTTGTATCACTTCTTCAGGCATCATGTGAATATATTTCCAACTTTTATCATACTGACCACATTCCAATATAACCAGGTCAAAGGGGCCATAGGTATTTCCGATTTCTTTAAAATGCGTATCATAGCCTGAATCGCCACCCAGAAATAATGTATGTGCTGGGGTAATGAAAATAAATGAGGTCCAGAGCGACTGGTTTCGCTTTAATCCCCTTCCCGAGAAATGTCGGCCAGGCGCAGTAATTACCGAAAACCCTGGCTCCAATTGAATTTCTTCGTTCCAATCTTTTTCAATAACCCTGCTTGACGGATATCCCCAATACATCAGGTGGGTGCCGGTACCCAGACCGGTAATCACCTGTTTAATTTTGGGTTGTATGGCTAAGATAGTTTCATAATCTAAATGATCCCAGTGATCATGAGAAATAAAAAGATAGTCGATCTCGGGAATATCATCGCTGGTATACACATCACTGCCCGCAAAACTACGGGTAGTAAATTTTACCGGAGAAGCTGCTCCACTAAATACAGGGTCAACCAGGATTTTCTTGCCATCTACCTGCATAAAATAAGAAGAATGTCCAAACCATACCAGTATGTTTTTTTCTGGATCAAGGGTATGCAGATTGGTTTTTTGGGAAGGGATATTACCAGAAGGCTTACCTCTTTTGCTTTTTTGAAAAAAGAATTCCATCATCACGGCATAATAACTTACTCCCTCAGTAAGGTCTGGAGTATGATGCTGATTTTGAAATTTACCTTCCCTGAAATTAGGGGAGGCCAAAATTTTTTCGGCTTCTGATCCCTTCCCGATTTTTCCAAATTTTGGATGCCTCAAAAAAGCAACTATTGATAAGACAATAACAATAATGATAAATAAACTGATCCACATAACTTACTAATTTTCGCCAACCCATAATCCTCAATACGTAACCTTTCCCTTATTTCTGCGCCTTCTTAACCGATTCCAAATACACTGCACTATCTCCCTTTGGAATACTTAATGATACCCATTCTTCGTTTTTTGAAAGTCTTCCCAGGTAAACAATCTGTCCAACATGATAAGGATAATGTGCCAGTTGTCGCAATATAGCATCGTACACCAGTAAAGGCTCAGTTCTGATCGTGATGGTTTTGCTGAGGTCTTCGGGAGTCAGACTTTCCAATGTTTTCAATAAACAGTTCCATCCTTCATTCCAGAATGATACTATATCCTGTTTGCTGCATGTTATCTGTTCAAATTCGGCATCTCTTTTTCTCCATTCTTTTTCTCCGTCTTCGGTTAAAAAGTTTGTCCACCTGCTCAACATATTCCCATACATATGTTGCACGATCACAGCAATGCTGTTACTTTCTGAAGAAGGTTGGTAGAATAAAGCATCATCCGTAATCTGTTCAAATGTTTTATCACCCAGTTCTTTATAGTATTTGAACCGTTTAATAGCGTCTTTTAAAAACTCTTGTTCGAATGACATGAAATAATATTTTTTATTTAGTAAACTACTTTTTGAAAACTGAGTAGCATCCTGGCACAGAGTCGAGAATAATCCTTTCGAGATTCGCAATCAGTAAAAAAGCAAAGCAACAATCCGTTGCTTTGTTGAAAGGAGTCAGAAAACTATTTAAAAACCGGCAACTGAATCATCTCCGCGCTTATCAGCTGCAGTCTCTCTCTTCCCATTGGGTAGAATGCGAATGGCTTCTGTTCTTCCGATAGCAGCTCTTTCTGAGATCTTATATCCCATAGCCTGTAATTGTTTTTTTACATCTGCATCAAAATCTTTTTCAACCATTACTTCATCCGGTAACCATTGATGATGGAATTTGGGTTTATTAATGGCATCGTCTGCATTCATGGAAAAATCAATGATATTTACTATCGCCTGGTAAACAGATGTAGGAATGGTAGTACCACCCGGAGTTCCCACCACTACATAAGGTTTATTATTTTTCAGGATAAGGGTTGGAACCATCGAACTCAGCATTCTTTTTCCCGGCTGAATACAATTGGCTTCGCCGCCTACCGCTCCATACATATTGGGTGCTCCTGGTTTTACGCTAAAATCATCCATCTCATTATTCATAATAAAACCTGCGCCGCCAACAACAGTCCTGCTTCCATATCCACCATTGAGTGTATACGTAACAGATACCATATTACCATCTTCATCCAATATGCTGATATGGGTGGTTTCTTCACTTTCTTTGATTATACCCGCTTTTACTGATGTGCTACTACCTGCTTTATCCGGAGTATAATCACTCATTCTTTTGGCGAGATAAGTTTCATCTATCAGAGTCTTAACAGGCACATTATAAAAATCAGGATCACCCATATGTTCTGCTCTGTCGGCATACGCACGTCGTTCTGCTTCAATCATTAATTGTACACTTTTTACTGTCTGAAAACCATAACTGCCAACGGGATATTTTTCAATCATCTTCAACATTTGCGCAATAAGGATACCCCCGCTGCTGGGTGGGGCAAAACTGATAATATGGTGACCACGATAATCAAATTCAAGCGGACTGCGCAATTTAGCTGTATAATCTTTCAGGTCATCCAGCGTAATAATCCCATTACCTCTTTGCATTTCTTCTACAATCAATTTGGCAGTTTCTCCTTCATAAAAACCTTTGGCACCTTCTTTTTGTACTCTTTTTAAAGTAGCTGCCAATTCTTTCTGAACAAGTGTATCACCTGCTTTCCATTTGTTCTCTTTTACAAAAGCGGTTGGACGGGTACTGTATTTGATAAATGATTCACGGGTACTGTTT